>Ga0307416_100000360_pt1 | contig 23716 bp, 27 predicted proteins | sample DK1Cmetagenome_2_FD_203821 | JGI IMG/M metagenome (GOLD analysis project Ga0307416, IMG submission 203821) | Maize rhizosphere microbial communities from greenhouse at UC Davis, California, United States - DK15-C-3 | ecosystem: Host-associated > Plants > Roots > Rhizosphere > Soil | place...
GCCTTCGCGGGGGGGGTGGGCACCTCGAGGACCGACAGGGTGCCACCGGCACCCTCGATCTTCGTGGGGGCCGCGGCCGTTACGGCGTCGCCCACGACGAACAGCGCGGCGCCCAGTTCCCCGGAGCCGAGGATCTTCAGCGGCTTGTCGAGGCTACGGACCAGCCCGACCGCGCGGAGGATGTCCTGGTTGACGGTGATCTGGGCACTGCCCTTCGACTTGCCCTTGACGTCGGCAGCCTGGGTCTCGAGCGCGCCACGCTGGACGGCGGCGTCGATGTCTCCGACGTTGACCACCTCGTAGATGACCTTGCCGCGGTTCCGGAACCCGCGCAGTTTCGGGATCCGCACGTGCAGTGGCGTCTGGCCGCCCTCGAACCAGGCCGGGATCGAGCCACCGGCCCGGGCCTTCTGGCCCTTCGTGCCGCGGCCCGCGGTCTTGCCCTTGCCGGCGGCGATGCCGCGCCCGACGCGGGTGCGCTCCTTCCGCGACCCTTCGGCGGGTCGCAGGTCGTGCAACTTCATGCTGTCTCCTCGGACCGATGGCTCGCGGTCGCGTCGCCTCGGTCCTCGGAGCGACCCTTGTCGGTACGACGCCTCGCAGTTGCGCCCTCGTCGGCGATCTCTTCGACGGACACGAGGAAGCGGACCTGGCGGACCATGCCGCGGGTCGCGTCGTTGTCGGGGACGACCGTCGTCGAGCCGATCCCGTGCAGGCCGAGCGCCTTGACCGTCGCTCGGTTGCGGGCGATGTGGCTGATCGTCGACTTGGTCTGGGTGACCCGCAGCTTACCGGGCATCGGCCGTCTCCAGGGTCGGGGCCGGCTGGCCGGAGATCCGGCTGACGAGCTTGACGCCGCGCCGCGCCGACAGCTCCTCTGCCGAGTGCAGGCCACGGAGCGCCTCGATCGTCGCCCGGGTCACGTTGACCGGGTTGGTCGACCCGTAGATCTTGGACAGGATGTCGCGGACGCCCGCCGCCTCGAGCACGGCGCGGACCGAGCCGCCGGCGATGACGCCGGTGCCCTGCGAGGCCGGCTTGAGCATGACCTTGCTCGCGGCGAACTCGACGTTCACCTCGTGCGGGATCGTCGTGCCGACCATCGGGATCTTGATGATGTTCTTCTTCGCGTCCTCGACGCCCTTGCGGATCGCCTCGGGGACCTCGCCGGCCTTGCCGAGCCCGGCACCGACGTGGCCCTGGCCGTCACCGACGACGACGACCGCGCTGAAGCTGAAACGCCGGCCGCCCTTGACGACCTTCGCGACGCGGTTGATCTGGACGACGCGCTCCTCGAGCGCGAGCTTGTTGGGGTCGATACGTGCCACGAGAGCTCCTTCCGATCAGAAGTCGAGACCGGACTCGCGGGCGGCATCGGCGAGCGACTTGATCCGCCCGTGGTACCGGAACCCGGCTCGATCGAAGACCACGCGCTCGATCCCGGCCGCCTTCGACCGCTCGGCGATGAGCCGCCCGATGACGGCCGCCTCCTCCGACTTGGTCGACGTCCCGCCCCGGAGATCCTTCTCCAGGGTGGAGGCGGCGACGAGCGTCTTGCCGGACGCATCGTCGATGACCTGCGCGTAGATGTGGTTGAGGCTGCGGAACACGGCAAGACGCGGTCGCTCGGCCGAGCCCGCCATGGTGAGGCGGATCCGGTCGTGGCGCTTGCGTCGGGAGGCGCCGCGGCTAGCGACGTGCGTCATCGGTGTCTCAGTCCTTCGTGTTGACAGTGGCTATTTCTTGGCGCCGATCTTGCCGGCCTTGCCGGCCTTTCGACGGACCTGCTCGCCGGCATAACGCACCCCCTTGCCCTTGTAGGGCTCGGGCTTGCGGGTCGCGCGGACCTGCGCGGCGATCTGGCCGACCAGCTCCTTGTCGATGCCGATCACCGCGAGCCGGGTCGGGTTCTCGACCTCGAAGCTGATGCCCTCGGGCGGCTCGATCTCGACGGGATGGCTGTACCCGAGGTTGAGCGTCAGCTTGCGGCCACTCAGCGCGGCGCGATAGCCGACACCCGTGATCTCGAGGCCCTTGCGGTAGCCATCGGTCACGCCGACGACCATGTTGTTCACGAGGGTCCGGGTGAGGCCGTGGAGCTGCTTATGGGTCTTCTGCTCGGTCGGCCGGGTGACGACGATGGTGCCGTCCTCCTGGCTGACCGACATGTCCGGGTGCAGCGTCCGGCTGAGGGTGCCCTTCGGCCCCTTCACCGTGAGCTCGCGCCCGTCGATCGTCACATCGACACCCGAAGGGACGGTGATGGGCAGGCGTCCGATACGCGACATCGATCCGGCCTACCAGACGTACGCGAGGACTTCGCCGCCGAGCTGGGCCTGGCGGGCCTGCTGGCCGGTCATGATGCCCATGCTCGTGCTGACGATGACGATGCCGAGGCCACCGAGCACCCGCGGGATGTCGGTCTTGCGCGCGTACACGCGAAGGCCGGGCTTGCTGATGCGCTTGAGGCCGGAGACGACCGGGACCTTCCCGTCGACGTACTTGAGGGTCAGGCGGAGGACCGCGGTGGGCCCGTCCTGCTCCTCTTGCACGTCAGCAATGAAGCCCTCGTCCTTGAGGATGCGGGCGATCTCACGCTTGGTCCGCGACGCCGGCACGACCACTTCGGTGTGGCGGGCGCGCGACGCGTTCCGGACGCGCGTGAGCATGTCCGCTATGGGGTCGGAGATGTTCATCCTGTTCCTACCAGCTCGACTTGGTGACGCCGGGCAGCTCGCCCAGGAGCGCACGCTCCCGGAAGCAGATGCGGCACAGCGCGAACCGTCGCATGTAGGCCCGCGGTCGCCCGCACACGATGCAGCGGTGATACCCCTGCACCTTGTGCTTCGGCTTCCGGCCGGCCTTCGCGATCATCGACTTCTTAGCCATATGTCTCCCTCCCCGCGCCTACGAGGCGAAGGGCATGCCGAGGAGCTCGAGGAGCTTCTTCGATTCCTCGTCGGTCTTCGCCGTCGTCACGATGCTGATCTCCAGCCCGCGGAGACGGTCCACCTTGTCATAATCGATCTCTGGGAAGGCGAGCTGCTCGCGCATCCCGAGTGAGTAGTTGCCACGCCCGTCGAACGACTTGCCGGGGACGCCCCGGAAGTCCCGGATGCGGGGCAAGGCCAGGGTGGTCAAGCGGTCCAGGAAGTCCCACATCCGCTCGCCGCGGAGGGTCACCTTGGCGCCGATCGAGTTGCCCGTCCGTAGACGGAACTGGGCGATCGAGCGCTTGGCCTTGGTCACGATCGGCCGCTGGCCGGTGATCGTGCTCAAGTCGCCGATCGCCGCATCGAGCGCCTTGGCGTTGGTGAGAGCCTCGCCCATGCCGATGTTGACCACGATCTTCGAGACGCGCGGCACCTCGTTCGGGTTGGTGTACTCGAACTGCTTCTGGAGGGCCGGCACGACCTCGGCCGCGTAGCGCTCGCGCAAGCGGCTGGTCACGACTTCGCCTCCAGCTGCTCGCCGCACTGCTTGCAGACGCGGACCCGGCGCCCGTTGTCGAGCGTCCGATGGCCGATGCGGGTCGGCTTGCCGCAGCTGCTGCAGATGAGCATCACCTTGCCGATGGGCACGGGATGGTTGACATCGAGGATGCCACCCGGCTCGATCTTCGGGACACCGCCGACGCCGGAGGTCGACCCCTGGCGCGCCTTGGTGTGCCGCTTGGCGATGTTGATGCCCTCGACCACGACGCTCACGCCACCGGCCGCCGATCCGCGGCGGAAGATGCTGCGGGCGCCACGCGGCGACGGCTCGCGCCGGATCACGCGCTCGACGGTGCCGCGCTTGCCGGCGTCCTTGCCCGACAGCACGACGACGGTGTCGCCCTTGCGGATCTCGGGCACCTTGGGGGAACGGGGTCGCTGTACGGTGGCCATCACAGCACCTCCGGAGCGAGCGACACGATCTTCATGTAGTTGCGATCCCGTAGTTCACGCGCGACCGGGCCGAAGATGCGGGTCCCGCGCGGGTTGCCCTGGTTGTTGATGAGCACGGCGGCGTTCTCGTCGAACCGGATGTAGCTCCCGTCGGCGCGGCCGTACTCCTTGTTGGTGCGCACGATCACCGCGCGGACCACGTCGCCCTTCTTGACGGCGGCGTTGGGGATGGCCTGCTTGACGCTCGCCACGATGACGTCACCGACACCGGCGGTCGTCTTGAGCGAGCGACCCATCACCCGGATGCACTGGATGCTCCGGGCACCGGTGTTGTCGGCCACCTTGAGGCGCGTCTGGGGCTGGATCACGAGGCGGCCTCGCTGCGCTCGTCCTCGGTCGGCGAATCCCCAGCAGGACCATCAGCCTCGCTCCCCGCGGCGGCCTCCTCCTCGCCTTCGGTCGCGCGGGTCCGCCCGGGGTGCGCCGCGGCATGGATGGCCTCGGTGACGGCCTCCTCCTCGCCCACGACGGCCTCGCCGGGCAGCCCGTGCTCGCCGGCACGCTGGACCACGCTGACGAGCCGCCAGCGCTTGGTCGCGGACAACGGCCGCGACTCCTCGATGAGGACGGTGTCGCCGATACGCGCGTCGTTGGTCTCGTCGTGCGCCTTGAACTTCGTCGTCAGGCGGATAACCCGCTTGTACAACCGGTGGCGGGCGAGCCGCTCCACGGACACGACGATCGTCTTGTCCATCCGGTCACTGACGACGCGGCCGACCTTCGTCTTCCGCTTGCCTTGCACCTTGTTGATCGCTCCTGTCATCGCGTGCTATCCCTCAGGCCGTCCGGCCGAGCTTGCGCTCGCGCTGGACGGTCAGGATCCGCGCGATCGTCCTCCGCGTGAGCGGGATCGTGCTGTAGTCCTTGAGTTGGCGGGTCGAGAGCGCGAAGCGCGCTCCCCACAGATCCTGCTTGGCCTCGCGCAGTGCGTCCTCGAGCTCCGCATCGGAGAGCGAGCGGATCTTCGTCAGGTCCACCTCAGGCCTCCTTCGCGCCTTCGCGCACGACCACGCGGGTCGCGACGGGGAGCTTGTGACCGGCCAGGCGCATGGCCTCGACCGCCTCGGCGTGACCGACACCGGCCATCTCGAACAGGATCCGGCCCGGCTTGACGACCGCCACCCAGTGGTCGGGCGCGCCCTTGCCGGAGCCCATGCGGGTCTCGGCAGGCTTCTTCGTCGCCGGCTTGTCGGGGAAGACGCGGATCCAGATCTTGCCGCCGCGCTTGACCGAGCGGGTCATCGCGCGTCGGGCAGCCTCGATCTGGCGGCTCGTGATCCAGGCCGGCTCCTGCGTCGCCAACCCGTATTCGCCGAACGCCACGGTGTGGCCGCCCTTGGCCAACCCGGACATGCGACCGCGCATGACCTTGCGATGCTTGACGCGCTTCGGCATCAACATCGTCAGGCCCCCTGCCCCGCCGGACCGGCGGCACCGGCCAGCTCGGGTCGACGGACCGGCTCCGGTGCGAAGTCGCCCCGATAGATCCAGACCTTGACGCCGATCCGGCCATACGTGGTGTGCGCGTGGACCTGCCCGTAGCTGATGTCGGCGCGCAGGGTCCCGAGCGGGATGCGGCCTTCCTTGTCCCACTCCCGGCGACCCATCTCGGAACCGCCCAGGCGGCCCGCGACGGCGATCTTCACGCCCTTGGCGCCGGCCTTCATCGACCGCTGGATGGCCTGCTTCATCGCCTTCTTGAAGGCGATGCGGCGGGTCAGCTGACCGGCGATGTTCATGGCCACGAGATGCGCATCGAGCTCCGGCTGGCGGATCTCCTTGATCTCGAGCTTGACCTTGCGGTTGCTGAGTCCGCCGATCTGCTGGCGGAGGACCTCGACGTTGGCGCCGCCCTTGCCGATGACGATGCCCGGCTTGGCGGTGTGGATCGTGACCGTGACGTGGTTGATCCCACGCTCGATCTCGACCCCGCTCACGCTGGCATTCGAGAGCCGCCGCTCGATGAGCGTGCGGATCGCGATGTCCTCCTTGAGGGAGTCGGTGTACTCCTTGTCCGCGTACCACTTCGCGGTCCAGGTGCGCGAAACACCCAGGCGGAAGCCGTACGGATGGACCTTGTGTCCCATATCAGGCCTCCTGGTCCGCGACGACGATCGTGATGTGGGTCATGGGCTTGTGGATGGGGAACGCCCGACCCTGTGCCCGCGGCTGGAAGCGCTTGATCGTCGGGCCTTCATCGGCGATGGCGTCGACGATCACGAGATCCTCAGCGGACAGGTTGTGGTTGTTCTCGGCATTGGCGGTCGCGCTCTTGAGCACGCGCGCCACATCGGCCGCGGCCTTCTGCGGCATGAACCGCAGCAGGGCGGTCGCCTCCTCGACCCGCTTACCCTTGATGGCAGCGGTCACGAGGCGGGTCTTGCGCGTCGAAGCGCGCTGGTACTTGGCGGTCGCAGACACACGCATCGGGCGGCCTACTTCAAGGCCGTCGACCGCTCGGTGTGCCTGCCATGCCCGCGATAGTTGCGGGTCGGGCTGAACTCACCAAGCCGGTGGCCGACCATGTTCTCGGTCACGTACACCGGGACGTGCTTCCGGCCGTTGTAGACGGCGATGGTGTGGCCGATGAACGTCGGAAAGATCACCGACGCGCGCGACCAGGTCTTGACGACCTTCTTCTCGTTGCGCTTGTTCATCTCCTCGATGCGGCCGAGGAGACGGGACTCGACGAACGGGCCCTTCTTGATGGAACGGGACATCTGCTCCTACCTCCCCGCCTACTTGCGATGCCGCGAGCGGACGATGAGGCGTCCGGTGGTCTTGGACCGGCGCGTGCGGTAGCCCATCGCGGGCTGGCCCCACGGCGTCTTCGGCGGCATGCCGGTCGGGGACTTGCCCTCGCCGCCGCCGTGCGGATGGTCACGCGGGTTCATGACGACGCCGCGGACCTCGGGCCGCTGGCCCATGTGCCGGGCACGCCCGGCCTTGCCGAGGTTCTGGTTCTCGTGATCGAGGTTGCTGACCTGCCCGACGGTCGCCATGCAGGCCATCGGGATGCGGCGCATCTCGCCCGACGGCATACGCACTGTGGCGTAGCCGCCCTCTTTGGCGAGCAACTGTGCCGACGTGCCGGCAGAGCGGACGATCTGGCCGCCCTTGCCGGGCGTCAGCTCGATGTTATGGACGGTCGTGCCGAGCGGGATGTTCGCCAGCGGCAGCGCGTTTCCGACGCGCGCCTCGGCCTCCGGCCCGGAGACGACGATGTCACCGACCTTCAGCCCGTGGGGCAGCAGCATGTAGCGCTTGTCGCCGTCGCGGTAATGGAGCAGGCCGATCCGCGCGGAGCGGTTCGGGTCGTACTCGATCGTCGCGACGCGCGCGGGCACGCCCGTCTTGTCGCGCTTGAAGTCGATCCGGCGATAGTGCTGCTTCTCGCCGCCACCGCGGTGGCGGACCGACAGGCGGCCCTGGTTGTTCCGCCCGGAGCCGCGCTTCTGCGGCTCGAGCAGCGGCTTGTACGGCTCCTTGGTGGTGATCTCCTCGAACGTCGAGCGAGTCATCTGCCGGAGGCCGGGCGAGGTCGGCTTGTAGTTGCGCAGCGGCATCGTCAGACCCCCTCGAAGAATTCGATCTTCTGGCCGGGGGCCAGCGTGACGATGGCCTTCCGCCACGGCGTCGTGTGGCCGATGATCCGGCCGCGCCGCGTGCCGCGGCGCTTCTCCTTGGCCTTCGTGGTCAGGACGTTGACCGACACGACGGTCACGCCCTCCTTCTTGTAGAGCTCTTCCACGGCGGCCTTGATCTGGATCTTGTTGGCGTGCTGGTGGACGGCGAACGTGTACTTGCCGCGACCCGACTCGTCGATCGACTTCTCGCTCACGACGGGCCGGACGATGATCTCGGCCGCGCTCAGGGCACTCACGCCTGCACCTCCTTGGCGGCACCGCCGTACACGCTCTCCATGCGGGCCAGCGCGGGCTGCTCGATGAGCACGAGGTCGGCGTCGATGAGGTCGACGACGTTGAGCGAGTCGGCGAGGATCACGTTCACGGTCGGCAGGTTGCGAGCCGACAGCTCGAGGTTCTCGTCGCGTCCGGGCGCGACCACGAGGATGCGGCCATTCGCCTCGAGCGCCTCGAGGACGCCAGCGAGCTCCTTCGTCTTGATGGCGCCGAGACCGAAGCCGTCGATGACCTTGAGCTGGTCGTCGACGAGCTTGGCGGTCAGGGCGCCACGCAGCGCGAGACGCTTCATCTTGCGCGGCAACCGCTGCTCGTACGAGCGTGGATGCGGGCCGAAGACCGCGCCGCCGCCGCGATAGTGCGGCGCCCGGATGCTGCCTTGCCGCGCACGACCGGTGCCCTTCTGGCGGTACGGCTTGCGGCCGCCACCGCGAACCTCACCGCGGGTCTGGGTGTCGTGCGTGCCGGTGCGACGCGCGGCCAGCTGGGCGGTCACGACCTGGTGGAGCACGGCGGTGTTGACCGGTGCAGCGAACAGCTCATCGCTGAGCTCGACGTTGCCGACCGTCTTGCCGGTGCGGTCGTAGAGAGGTGCCGACGCCATCGTCAGACCTTCCTCACGAGGATGAGCGAGCCGCGCGCGCCGGGGAGACTCCCCTTCACGAGCAGCAGGTTGCGCTCGGGATCGGTGCGCACGACGCGCACCTTCTTGATGGTCACGCCCTCGTCGCCCATGTGGCCGGCCATCCGGACGCCCTTGTAGACGCGGCCCGGCGTCGTGCCGGGGCCGATCGAGCCGGGCTCGCGGTGATGGTCTGAGCCGTGGGTCTTTGGCCCGCGGTGGAAGTTGTGGCGCTTGATGTGGCCGGCGAAGCCCTTGCCCTTCGAGACGCCGGAGACGTCGACCTGGTCGCCGGCGCTGAACAGGTCATCGATCGACACGGTCTGGCCAAGCTCGTAGTCGTCGACGCTATCGACGCGGAACTCGCGCACCGTGGCGAGCTGCTGGGCGGCCTTGGGCAGGGCCTTGAGCTGGCCCGCCTCGGGCTTGGTGAGCTTCTTGGCCGGCTCGGCGCCGAGCTGCACGGCCGTATAGCCGTCGCGCTCGGTCGTGCGCAGGCGCGTGACGGTATTCGGTTCGATGGCGAGCACGCTGACAGCCACCATCGTCCCGTCGTCCTGGAACACCTGGGTCATCCCGACCTTGCGGCCGATCAATCCGATACTCATCACATCTTGATCTCGATGTCGACGCCAGCGGCGAGGCTGAGTCGCATCAGGGCGTCGACGGTCTTCGAGCTCGGATCGAGGATGTCGACGAGCCGCTTGTGGGTGCGGATCTCGAATTGCTCCCGCGAGTCCTTGTCGATGAAGGGCGAACGCAGCACGGTGAACTTCTCGATACGCGTGGGCAGCGGCACCGGGCCGAGCACGTCAGCGCCGGTACGCTGCGCAGTCTCGACGATCTGCGCCGCCGACTGATCGAGCAGTCGGTGGTCGTAGGCCTTGAGGCGGATCCGGATCCGCTGCTTCGCCATGCGTCCCTACTCGTCGATCTTGGTGACGGCCCCGGCGCCGACGGTCCGGCCACCCTCGCGGATGGCGAAGCGCTGGCCGACCTCGAGGGCGATGGGGGTGATCAGGTCGACGCTCATCTCGACGTTGTCGCCGGGCATGATCATCTCGGCCCCGTCGGGCAGCCCGATGGCGCCGGTCACATCGGTCGTGCGCAGGTAGAACTGCGGGCGGTAGCCGTTGTAGAAGGGGGTGTGGCGGCCGCCCTCCTCCTTGGTCAACACGTACACCTGGGCGGCGAACTTGGTGTGCGGCTTGATGCTGCCCGACTTGGCCAGCACCTGACCGCGCTCGATCTCATCGCGCTCGATGCCCCGGATGAGACAGCCGACGTTGTCGCCGGCCTGACCCTCGTCGAGCAGCTTCTTGAACATCTCGACGCCGGTGACCACGATCTTGCGGGTCGGCTTGACGCCGACCAGCTCGACCTCGTCGCCGACCTTGACGATGCCGCGCTCGATGCGGCCGGTGGCGACGGTGCCCCGGCCCTTGATGCCGAACACGTCCTCGACCGGCATGAGGAACGGTCGGTCGACCGCCCGCTCGGGCGTCGGGATGTACGAGTCGACCGCGTCCATCAGCTCCTGGATGGGCTTGTACGCGTCGTTGGCCGGATCGTCGGGCGCCTCGAGCGCCTTCAAGGCCGAGCCGCGGATGACCGGGATGTCGTCGCCCGGGAACTCGTACTTGCTGAGCAGCTCGCGGACCTCGAGCTCGACCAGGTCGAGCAGCTCCTCGTCGTCGACCATGTCGACCTTGTTGAGGAACACGACGATGTAGGGCACCTCCACCTGGCGGGCCAGCAGGATGTGCTCGCGCGTCTGGGGCATCGGCCCGTCGGTCGCCGCGACGACCAGGATGGCGCCGTCCATCTGCGCGGCACCGGTGATCATGTTCTTGATGTAGTCGGCGTGGCCCGGGCAGTCGACGTGGGCGTAGTGGCGCGCGTCGGTCTCGTACTCGACGTGGGCGATGGCGATGGTGATGCCCCGCTCGCGCTCCTCGGGCGCGTTGTCGATCGACTCGAACGCGCGGTACTCCGCCTCGCCCTTCAGGGCCAGGTACTTGGTGATGGCCGCCGTCAGGCTGGTCTTGCCGTGGTCGATGTGGCCGATCGTGCCGATATTGACGTGCGGCTTGGTGCGCTCGAACTTCTTCTTGGCCATCGTGCTGGTGCTCCCTAGACCTTGGACTTCTGGACGAGTTCCGAGGCCAGGCTGGCTGGCACCTCGGCGTAATGGCTGAACTCCATCGAGGAGGTGGCGCGGCCCTGCGACATGCTGCGCAGGTCCGTGACGTACCCGAACATCTGGGCGAGCGGGACGAACGCCCGGACGACCTGGGTCTTGTGGCCGACCGTGCCGCCCCGATCCTCGATCGACTCGATATGCCCGCGGCGGCTGTTGAGGTCGCCGATGACGTCGCCCATGAACTCCTCGGGCATCGTCACCTCGACCCGCATGATCGGCTCGAGGATGGCCGGATCGGCCTTGCCGAAGGCGTCCTGGACGGCCATCGACCCGGCGATCTTGAATGCCATCTCGGACGAGTCGACCTCGTGGTACGACCCGTCGAACAGCGTCACCTTGACATCGACCACCGGGTAGCCGGCGTAGATGCCGGTTTCGAGCTTCTCGCGGATGCCCTGATCGACGGACTTGATGAACTCGCGCGGGATCGTGCCACCGACGATCTTGTCGATGAACTCGTAGCCTGCGCCCTTCTCGACCGGCTCGATCCTGATGACGGCATGGCCGTACTGGCCCTTGCCGCCGGTCTGGCGGACGAAGCGACCGTTACCCTCCGCTGCGCGCCGGATGGTCTCACGGTAGGACACCTGCGGCTTGCCGATGTTGGCCGCGACCTTGAACTCGCGGATCATCCGGTCGACGAGCACGTCGAGATGCAGCTCGCCCATGCCGGCGATGAGCGTCTCCGACGATTCCGGGTCGGTATGGACGCGGAACGTCGGGTCCTCCTCAGCCAGGCGCTGGAGGGCGATCGCCAGCTTGTCCTGATCGGCCTTGGTCTTGGGCTCGATCTTCACCTCGATGACCGGCTCGGGGAACGAGATCGACTCGAGGATGACCGGATGCGCCTCGTCGGTGAGGGTGTCACCGGTAAACGTGTCCTTGAGCCCGACCGCCGCGGCGATGTCGCCGGCGTAGACGGTGTCGATCTCCTCGCGGTGGTTGGCGTGCATCTGGAGAACGCGCCCGATCCGTTCCTTCTTGCCCTTCGTGGTGTTCAGGATGTAGGAGCCCGCCTTGAGCGTGCCCGAGTAGACGCGGAAGAACGCGAGCTTGCCGACGAACGGGTCGGCCGCGATCTTGAACGCGAGGGCGCTGAACGGCTCGTTGTCGTCGGGGGTGCGCAAGACCTCGGCACCCGACTTCGGGTCGAGGCCGATCATCGGCGGCACATCAAGCGGCGACGGCAGGTAGTCGACGACCGCGTCGAGCATCTTCTGGATGCCCTTGTTGCGCAGCGCCGAGCCGGTCAGCACCGGGATGATCTTCGTGGTGAGCGTGCCGAGGCGCAGACCGCGCTTGATCTCGGCGACCGTCAGCTCCTCGCCCTCGAGGTACTTGTGTGTCAGCTCGTCGTCCATGTCGGCGACGGCCTCGATCATGACGTGGCGATGCTCGTCGGCCTCCGCCTGGAGGTCGGCCGGGATATCGACGACGTCGATCTTGTTGCCGAGGTCGTCGCGGTAATAGATCGCCTTCATCTCGACGAGATCGATGACGCCCTGGAACTGGTCCTCGCGGCCGATCGGGATCTGGATCGGCACGGCGTTCGCGCCGAGGCGCTCCTTGATCGAGTCGACCCCGCGCCAGAAGTCGGCGCCGGTCCGGTCGAGCTTGTTGATGAAGCAGAAGCGGGGCACGCCGTAGCGATCGGCCTGTCGCCAGACCGTCTCAGACTGCGGCTCGACACCGGCCACGCCGTCAAAGACGACGACCGCGCCGTCGAGCACCCGGAGGCTCCGCTCGACCTCGACCGTGAAGTCCACGTGCCCGGGCGTATCGATGATGTTGATGCGATGGTCGCCCCAGAACGCGGTCGTGGCCGCCGCGGTGATGGTGATGCCCCGCTCCTGCTCCTGGGGCATCCAGTCCATCGTCGCAGCGCCCTCGTGGACCTCGCCGATCTTGTAGATCTTCTTCGTGTAGAAGAGGATCCGCTCGGTCACGGTCGTCTTGCCGGCGTCGATATGCGCGATGATGCCGATGTTCCGCGTCTTGGCGAGCGGAACCTGTCGTGCCACGGTCTTCCTAGGCTCCTGGGTCTACCACTTGAAATGGCTGAAGGCGCGGTTCGCCTCGGCCATCTTGTGCGTGTCTTCACGTCGCTTCACAGCCGCGCCGAGGCCGTTCATGGCATCGACGAACTCGGCGGCGAGCTTCTCACTCATGCTCTTCCCGCTCCGCTTGCGGGCCGCCTGGACGAGCCAGCGGACACCGAGCGAGAGCCGGCGGTCGCCCCGGATCTCCACCGGGACCTGGTAGGTCGCGCCACCGACGCGCCGGGGCTTGACCTCGATGATCGGGGTCGCGTTGCGCATCGCCGCCTCGAGGATCTCGAGGCCCGGACGGCTGGCCTGCGCCTCAGCGCGGGCGAGCGCCTGGCGAAGGATCCGCTCGGCAAGGTTCTGCTTGCCGCCCTTCATGAGCTTGGCAGAGAACCGCGCCGTGATCCGGTTGGCCGGAACGACCTCGTACTTCGTCTTGCGCGGGATGCTGGTACGGCGCGGCATGTCGGCTTCCCTACTTCGCCTTCGCGCCGTACTTGCTGCGACCCTGCTTGCGGTCGCGCACGCCGGCGGCGTCGAGGGTGCCGCGGATGATGTGGTACTTGACCGACGGGAGGTCCTTGACCCGCCCGCCGCGGACCAGGACCACCGAGTGCTCCTGGAGGTTGTGGCCGATGCCCGGGATGTAGGCCGTGACCTCCATCTGGTTGGACAGCCGAACGCGCGCGATCTTGCGCAGCGCCGAGTTCGGCTTCTTGGGCGTCATCGTGCGCACCTGGAGACAGACGCCGCGCTTCTGCGGGGCGCCCGGGATCGACACCTGTCGGCGTCGCAGGCTGTTCCAGTTCTTGCGCATCGCTGGCGCCTTGACCTTCTTCTGCTTGGTCTGGCGGCCGTGGCGCACGAGCTGGCTGATCGTCGGCACGAAGACGCTGCTCCTTCACTGTCATGACGGGGCGGTCGGCACCGACCGCGGGGCCGGTCCGTCGACTCCGGTCACGCCCTGAGGCGGTCCGGCTTGGACCGGTGCTGTTGGGTGTTGGTGGCGGGTGGGTGTCGGACGCGAGCGCCGACGGCGGACCCCTCCCGAGGCCACGAACGCGGAGTATATCGGCGGCCCGAAATGAGTGTCAAACGTGCAGCACGGCTCGCCTGACCCGTCGGTGGCTGCGTTGCTGCCAGATATCCGCCATATCACTATTCGGCGCGTGTTTGCGGCATCCAGACCACCAGAACCGTGAAAGCGCCCGGGTCTCGTGCACGGCTGAGGGTCCCGGACCCCGTCGGCCCGGCTCGATCGGCGCCTACCAGTCCCCGGGGGAATATCTTGCAGTCGCGCCCGCGAGATCCCTGTCGCGGAGTTGTCCCAGTCCCCCGGGCGCGCCAAGCCAAGCCGCGGGTCCCACCTTGCTCGTACGCGCTAGGCTGCAGGCGTGGAAACGGAGCTGTTCGAGCCGAACATCTTCTGGGTGGCCTGGTCGGCGCTGAGTTTCGTCTTCGCCGTCGGGTTCCTGTGGGCGGTGGTGTGGATCGTCCGCAGGCTGCGCTCGGTCAGTGCCCTCGAGCGGCGAGTCAACGAGCTCGAGCGTCGCCTTGCGGAGCGAGAACTCGTCAAAACCTCGCGCCCGGACTCGTAGGCAGCGATCCAGGTCCGGAGCGAGCAGGCGGGCTCACCGACCTGTGCTTCCCAGACTGCAGAATCGGACTGAAGGACCTCAACGGTGCCTTTCGACGACCGGAACGTGACTGAGGAGCACGACTGTACCGCCCGGGTGCGACTCAGCCGCCGTTCGAGCCTTCCCTGCAGACTGACAAACACACTTGGCGGATCGGGTTGGCGTGCGTTGTCGGAACATGATGTGACCCCGGGTCACCCCGGGGTCACGGATCTGCGAGGGACGCGCCGCTGTCAGGCGGGCGCGTCCTCCTTCTCCTCCTCGGCCACGAACGGGTTGGCCTCGTCCTCCTCCTTGGCCGGGGCGGCGCCCTCGGCCAGGAACGGGTTCGCGTCCCCATCGTCGTCGCCGTCGGTATCGCTGCCGGCGATGGTCGCCGCCAGGGCCAGCCCGGCGGTCTCCTCGTCGCGCTCGCCAGCGCGCCCGTCCTCGAGGAACGGGTTGTACTCGGCCTCGCCGAGACCCTCGAGGGCCTCGCCGGCGAGCGCCTCCAGCGCGGCCTGGCGCTCGCGCGCCTTGCGGGCCGCGACATTCGCCGGGGCACCGGAGCCGGCCGGGATGAGCTTGCCGATGATGACGTTCTCCTTGAGCCCGATCAGGTGGTCCTTGGAGCCGTTGATGGCCGCCTCGGTCAGCACCCGGGTCGTCTCCTGGAAGGACGCCGCGGCAAGGAACGATGAGGTGTTGAGGGACGCCTTGGTCACGCCGAGCAGGACGGTCTGGGCCGTGGCCGGCTCGCCGCCCTCGGCGAGGACCTGGTTGTTGTGCTCCTCGAACTCGAGCCGATCGACGAGTTCGGTCGGCAGGAGGTCGACGTCGCCCGGCTGGTCGATGCGGACCTTGCGGAGCATCTGCCGGACGATGATCTCGATGTGCTTGTCGTTGATCGTGACGCCCTGGCTCTTGTAGACCTTCTGGACCTCACGCACCAGGTAGCGCTGGACGGCGTCCTTGCCCCGGGTGTCGAGATACTCCTGCGGGTTGATCGGCCCGTCCGTGATGGCATCGCCGGCACGGATCTGCTGACCGTTCTCGACGAGGAGCTTGGCGTTGTGCGGGATGAGGTACTCGCGCTCGACCACGTCCTCGGCGCGGACGGCGAGGCCGTCCGACGTCTTGACGAGGAAGCCGGCCACCGGGGCAGTCACCTCGGCGGTCGTGCCATTCGAGCCTGAGCGCGCGATCACCTGACCAAGGGTCACGGTGTCACCCGCGGCCGCCAGCTGCTCGGCACCCTTCGGCACACCGAGCGTCGTGTCGTACACCTCCGTGGAGACGACCTTGACCTTCGTCATGCCGTCGCCGCGGATGATCTCGACCACCCCGTCGATGTGGCTGATCTCGGCCTTGCCCTTGGGGATGCGAGCCTCGAACAGCTCCTCGACGCGCGGCAGGCCAGCAGTGATGTCGAGCCCCGCCACACCACCGGTATGGAAGGTCCGCATCGTCAGCTGCGTCCCGGGCTCGCCGATCGACTGTGCGGCGATGATGCCGACAGCCTCACCGGTCCCGACCATCTCGCCGGTGGCGAGGTTCCGGCCGTAGCATGCGCGGCAGACGCCATAGCGCGCCTCGCACGTGAGTGGCGAGCGGACGAGCACCTCGTCGACGCCGGCCGCGTCGATGCGGGCCGCCGCCTCCTCGGAGATCATCTCGTTGCGCTCGACCAGGATCGGCGCCTCTTCACCCTTCTTGAGCTTGACGCTCGGATCGGGCAGCGCGGCCGCCGCGAGTCGACCGGTGAGCCGGCGCTGGAAGGCGCCCTTCTCGTCGCTCGACTCGGAGCGGATGATCCAGCTCCCCTCCTCGGTGCCGCAGTCGTCTTCACGGGTGATGACGTCCTGGGCGACATCGACCAGGCGCCGGGTGAGGTACCCGGAGTCGGCCGTGCGGAGGGCGGTGTCGGCCAGACCCTTGCGGGCGCCGTGGGTCGAGATGAAGTACTCGAGGACGGTCATCCCCTCGCGGAAGTTGCTCCGCACCGGGACGTCGATGATCCGCCCTGACGGATCGGCCATGAGACCGCGCATCGCGCCGAGCTGACCGATGTTGCCCTTGTTCCCTCGCGCGCCCGACGCGGTCATCATCGTGACCGGGCCGGCCGGGTCGAGGGACTTCATCATCTCGTTCGACAGGTCGTCGGTCGTGTCCTTCCAGACGTCGACGACCTGCTCGTAGCGCTCGTCCTCCGTGATGAGGCCGCGCTGGAACTGCTTGTCGATCTCGGACACGCGCGCGTCCGCGGTGACCAGGCGCTCGGCCTTGTCCTTCGGGATCTCGATGTCGAACAGGCCGATCGTCATCCCGCCGCGGGTGGCGAACTCGAAGCCCACGCTCTTGATGCCGTCGACAAGGTGTGCCGTCTCCTCGGGACCGAGGTCGCGGTAGCACCGGTCGACCAGCTCCTTGAGATCGACGCGCTTCATGACGGTGTCGTGGAAGCGCAGCTGGTCGGGCAGGATCTGGTTGAAGATCACCCGGCCGATCGTCGTGCGGCGCCGCTCGGGGCGGAGCTGCTCGGTCTCGGCGTCCCAGGACTGGACCTCGACGTCGATGACCTCGTGCAATGCGGCGTTGGTCTTCTCGCGGAGCTGGTAGGCGAGGATCGCCTCATCCTCCGACGCGAAGGACCGGACAGGCTTCTTGGACTTCGTCGGGGCGACGTCCATCGTCAGGTAATAGCAGCCGAGGACCATGTCCTGGGTCGGCGCCACGACCGGGCTCCCGTCGGCCGGCGACAGCAGGTTGGCCGTCGACAGCATCATCGTCCGCGCCTCTTCCTGGGCGGCCGTCGATAGCGGCACGTGGACCGCCATCTGGTCGCCGTCGAAGTCCGCGTTGAACGCGGTGCAGACGAGCGGGTGGATCTGGATGGCCGAACCCTCGACGAGGACCGGCATGAACGCCTGGATGCCCAGGCGGTGCAGCGTCGGGGCGCGGTTCAGCAGCACCGGGTGGTCCTTGATGACGTCCTCGAGGACGTCCCAGACCTCCGGCCGTACGCGCTCGACGATGCGCTTGGCGCTCTTGATGTTGTGGGCGAAGCCCTTCTCGACGAGCTGCCGCATGACGAAGGGCTTGAACAGCTCGAGGGCCATCTTCTTGGGCAGGCCGCACTGGTGGAGCTTCAGCTCCGGGCCGACGACGATGACCGAGCGGCCCGAGTAGTCGACCCGCTTGCCGAGCAGGTTCTGGCGGAACCGGCCCTGCTTGCCCTTGAGCATGTCCGACAGGCTCTTGAGGCGGTGGTTGCCGGTACCCGCGATGGCCCGGCCACGCCGGCCGTTATCGATCAGCGCGTCGCACGCCTCCTGAAGCATCCGCTTCTCGTTGCGGATGATGATCTCGGGCGCGCCGAGCTCCAGAAGCCGCTTGAGCCGGTTGTTGCGGTTGATGACGCGGCGGTACAGGTCGTTGAGATCCGAGGTCGCGAAGCGGCCGCCATCGAGCTGGACCATCGGGCGCAGATCCGGCGGGATCACCGGCAGGACCGACAGGATCATCCAGTCGGGACGCGTGCCGCTTCGGCGGAACGCCTCGATGAGGCGCAACCGCTTGATGGCCTTCTTGCGCCGCTGACCCGAACTCGTTCGGACCTCGACGTGCAGGCTGCGTGCCAGCTCCTCGAGATCCATCCGGCTGATGATCTCGCGGACGGCCTCGGCGCCCATGCCGGCGCTGAAGACGCGACCGTTCTTGGCCGACGCCCCGTAGATCTCGTCGAGCACGCGGAACTCGTTCTCGCCGAGGGTCATCATCGGCTTGATGCCCTCGAGCTGGTCGCGCCGGGCACGCAGCTCATCCTTCAGCCCCTGGGCCTGCTCCTGCAGACCGGCGCGCTCGTGCTGCAGCGTCTCGTCGACGCCGCCCGAGAGGTCGGCGATCTTCTGCTCGACCGCGCGCTGCTCATCGGCCTCGCGCTGCTGCAGGTCGGCGTTGACCTGCTCGGTGTACTCGGACACGACCTTGCGCAGCCGCGCGGTCGCCTCCTTGCCGCCCTTGTCGCCGGCAGCGACGATCACCTCACCGGTCGGGGCGAACGCGATCGGATCCTCGGCGGCGCCGCTCGCCAGCTCCGAGAGGAGCGCCTCGGTCGCCTGCGCGGCGGCCGCGATCTCCTCGGTCCGGGCGGCACGCTGCGACTCGAGGTCAGCCTTGGTCCGGGCGAGCTCCTCGTTGAGCTCGTCCTTCTGCCGGTTGACCTTCGAACGCAGCTCGTCCTCGAGCTCGGCCAGACGCTCGCCTGCCTCACCGCCGCGGCCCTGGGCCTCCTCCTCGATCGCCGCGAGCGCGCGCTTGCGCGCGTCCTCGTCGACGTGCGTGACGATGTACAGCGCGAAGTAGAGGATCCGCTCGAGGTTGCGCGGGCTGATGTCGAGCAGGATGCCGAGCCGGCTCGGCGTGCCCTTGAAATACCAGATGTGGCTGACCGGGCTGGCGAGCTGGATGTGGCCCATCCGCTCGCGACGCACCTTGCTGCGCGTGACCTCGACGCCACACTTGTCGCAGATGATGCCCTTGTAGCGGATGCGCTTGTACTTGCCGCAGTAGCACTCCCAGTCCTTGGTCGGACCGAAGATGCGCTCGTCGAACAGCCCGTCCTTCTCCGGCTTGAGCGTCCGGTAGTTGATGGTCTCGGGCTTCGTGACCTCGCCCTTCGACCACTCCCGGATCTGGTCCGGGCTGGCGAGCGAGATACGGATCGCGCTGAAATTATTGACCTCGAGCATGGTTCTCCTCCACGCCGCCGCCTGGCTCGGCGACGTGATGCGGACCGGTGGCGTGCGGGATCGAGCCGGCCGGGACTCGGCCCCGCGGGAACGGTGGGATGGTGCGGATGACGGGTGCGCTGGTGCGAGTGATGACGGTCAGTCCTCGAACCCGGCGAGGTTGATCCCGCCGAGGTCGGGGAGGAGGTAGCCGGAGGCGTCGTCCTCCGCGAGCGGGATCTCCTCCTCGTTCTGGTCGAGGATCTCCGCGTTGAGCCCGAGGCTCCGGAGCTCCTTGATGAGGACCTTGAACGATTCGGGGACCCGCGGCGGCTGGATCTCCTCGCCCTTGACGATGGCTTCGTAGGTCTGGACGCGTCCGAGGACGTCGTCCGACTTCACGGTCAGCAGCTCCTGGAGGATGTTGGCGGCGCCGTACGCCTCCAGGGCCCAGACCTCCATCTCGCCGAAGCGCTGGCCGCCGAACTGGGCCTTGCCACCGAGCGGCTGCTGGGTGATGAGGCTGTACGGGCCGGTCGAGCGCGCGTGGATCTTGTCCTCGACGAGGTGGTGGAGCTTGAGCATGTAGATGTAACCGACGGTGATCGGTCGATCGAACACCTCGCCGGTGCGCCCGTCGCGGAGATCGATCTTGCCGGTCTGCGGCAGCGATTCGACCTTGCCATAGACGCGGTGCGTGGCCTCGCTGAGTTCCTGCTGGATCTGCTGCTCGGTCGCCCCGTCGAACACGGCGGTCGCGGCCTTGAGCCCCTTGGCGTGGAGGGCCCAGCCGAGGTGCGTCTCGAGGATCTGCCCGATGTTCATCCGGCTCGGCACGCCGAGCGGGTTGAGGATGATGTCGACCGGCGTACCGTCCGGCAGGAACGGCATGTCCTCGGCCGGCAGGATCTTGGCGATGACGCCCTTGTTCCCGTGGCGGCCGGCCATCTTGTCGCCGACCGAGATCTTGCGCTTCTGAGCGACCGACACGCGGACCAGCCGGTTGACGCCGGGCTGGAGGTCGTCGTTGAGCTCGCGACGGAATTCGCGCACCTCGACGACCTTGCCGCGCTCGCCGTGCGGCAGGCGCAACGAGCTGTCCTTCACCTCGCGGGCCTTCTCACCGAAGATCGCCCGCAGCAGGCGCTCCTCGGCGGTCAGCTCGGTCTCGCCCTTGGGCGTGATCTTGCCGACGAGGATGTCGCCTGGGCGGACCTCGGCGCCGATGTAGACGATGCCCTCCTCGTCGAGGTCCTTGAGGGACTCCTCGCCGACGTTCGGGATGTCGCGGGTGATCTCCTCCGGCCCGAGCTTCGTATCGCGCGATTCGATCTCGTGCTTCTCGATGTGGATGCTCGTGAACAGGTCGTCGCGCACGAGGCGGTCGCTGATGACGATCGCGTCCTCGTAGTTGCCGCCCTCCCAGCTCATGAACGCGACGAGCACGTTCCGGCCGAGGGCCAGCTCGCCCATCTCAGTCGAGCTCGAGTCGGCGATGGCCTGGCCGTCGGCGACTCGGTCCCCGACGTTGACGATCGGGCGGTGATTGATGCACGTCCCCTGGTTGGAGCGGACGAACTTCTGGAGACGGTATTCGTCGAGCTCGCCGGCGTCGGTCTCGATGGCGATCCGCTGGGCGGTCACGCTGGTGACGACGCCGCCGCGGTTCGCGACCAGGACCTGGCCGGAGTCGCGCGCGGCGCGCTCCTCCATGCCGGTGCCGACGATCGGCGACTCCGGCTCGAGGAGCGGCACGGCCTGGCGCTGCATGTTCGATCCCATGAGCGCACGGTTCGCGTCGTCATGCTCGAGGAACGGGATGAGCGCCGTGGCGACGGACACGACCTGCTTGGGCGACACATCCATGTACTCGATCTGCGAGGGGCGAGCCTCCGGGAAGGTGTCGCGGAAGCGCGACGGGATGCGGTCGGCGGCGAAGTGGCCCTCGTCGTCGAGCGGCGCGTTCGCCTGCGCGACGACGTGCTCCTCCTCCTCGTCGGCCGGCAGGTACTCGATGTCGTCGGTCACGATCGGGCGGATCGGGAAGGCATGCGCCTTCTGCTTCTTCAGCTCTGACACGGCCGCGCTGCTGAACAGCTCGCCGGCCTTGAGCACGACGCTGCCGCTCTTGGTCACGACGTCCTGGCCCGCCTGGTACTGGGTCAGGTTGGCCTCGTCGTAGCCGACGGTCCGCTTGACCTTGCGGTACGGCGTCTCGATGAACCCGTAGCTGTTGATACGCCCGTACGTGGCGAGCGAGCCGATCAGGCCGATGTTCGGCCCCTCCGGGGTCTCGATCGGGCAGATCCGGCCGTAGTGGCTGTGATGGACGTCACGGACGTCGAACCCGGCACGCTCACGCGACAGGCCGCCTGGCCCGAGGGCGCTCAGGCGCCGCTTCGACGTCAGCTCTGCCAGCGGGTTGGTCTGGTCCATGAACTGGCTGAGCTGGCTGCCGCCGAAGAACTCCTTCATCGCCGCCACGACGGGGCGGATGTTGATGAGGGCGTTCGGCGTCGCCTTGTCGATCTCCTGGATCGTCATGCGCTCGCGGACGACGCGCTCCATGCGCAGCAGACCGATCCGGAACGCGTTCTGGATCAACTCGCCATTGGCGCGGATGCGGCGGTTGCCGAGGTGGTCGATGTCGTCCTTGGGATGCAGCCCGCGGTTGCACTCGATCAGGTGGCCGACGATGGTGGCGATGTCTTCCTTGGTGATCGTCCGTTGCTCGCGCTGGAGCTCGAGGCCCATGCGCGACGCGACGCTGTCGAGCTTCTTGTCGAACTTGTAGCGGCCGACCCGACCGAGGTCGTACCGACGGAAGTTGAAGAACAGGCTCTCGACGAGCTGGCGGGCGTTCTCACCCGTGGGCGGATCGCCCGGACGGAGCTTCTTGTAGACCTCGATGAGCGCCTCGGCCTGGGTCTTGGTCAGGTCCTTGTCGAGGGTGCTCCCGATGAACTGGTGGTCGGGGTCGGTGTCGATCTGCGAGAAGAGCGCCGTGATCTGGTCGTTCTCCTCGTACCCGACCGCGCGCAGCAGCGTCGTCGCCGCGATCTTGCGCTTGCGGTCGACCTTGACCCATAGCTGGTCCTTGTTGTTGGTCTCGAACTCGAGCCAGGCGCCGCGGTTCGGGATGACCTTGGCGCTGAACAGCATCCGGCCAGAGGCGAGATCCTCGACCTCGCTGTAGTACACGCCGGGGGAGCGGACGAGCTGGCTCACGACGACGCGCTCGGCGCCGTTGATGACGAACGTGCCCTGATCGGTCATCCACGGGTAGTCACCCATGTAGACGCGCTGGCGCTGGATCTCGCCCGTCTCCTTGATGAGCAGCTCGACATTGACGTACAGCGGCTTGCTGAACGTCAGGTCCTTGGTCCGACACTCCTCCTCGGAGTACTTGGGCTCACCGAACTCGTAGTCGAGGAACTGCAGCTCCATGACCTTGCCGGTGAAGTCCTTGATCGGGCTGATCTCGTCGAACAGCTCGCGCAGCCCCTTCTCGATGAACCAGGAGAACGAATCGAGCTGGAGCTCGATGAGATTGGGGATCTCGAACTTCTCGTAGCTGACGCCGTCGACCTTCTTGTCGATGCGGGCGTACGAGATGCGACCCGACGGGGTCACGGCGCGAGTCGACGACTCAGCGGAAGACAGCATGAAACACCGCTCCTTGACGGAGGACGAAGAGAAAATGGGGGGCCGCGCTCACAGAAGGAGTAGGATACCGCGATTTCGAGTCTTGTCAAACACCCCCGAATCTGCTAATGGGCCTGCCGGGGCGGGGCGGTGCCTTCCTAGCCGAGGTTCCGGCGTCGCCGTGGCCGGCCCGGAGTGAGGCGCGGCTTGGGGCGCCGTCGCCGTTCCCGCCCCACGGGAGCAGGCGACGGTGGACGGCCGCCGGACGACGGCTTTTCCCGTGCGGCGGGAAGCTGGGCTGGTTCTTCCCGCCCCACGAGACATCACGACGTGACAGGGCACGGCGACGTCGTCTGCTCCCGCCCCACGGGAATCCCCGTTAAGGATCACCCGCGTCCCTGCGCCTGCGCCGTCCGCGGGCAAGGAACGTCGATAGGACGCCGACTACTTGATCTCGACCTTGGCACCCTGCTCTTCGAGAGCGGCCTTGATCTTGTCGGCCTCGTCGCGCGCGACGCCTTCCTTGACGGGCTTCGGCGCGGCGTCGACCAGGTCCTTGGCCTCCTTGAGGCCGAGACCGGTCAGCTCGCGGACGACCTTGATCACCGGGATCTTGTTCGGGCCGACCTCGGCGAGGACGGCACTGAACTCGGTCTGCTCCTCGGCGGCCGCGGCCGCAGGAGCCGCTCCGCCGTCACCGGCCGCGGCGGCAGGCGCAGCAGCCGCGACGGCGACTGCGGCCGTCACGCCGAACCGGTCCTGGAACTTGTCGTTGAACTCCTTGATCTCAAGGAGGGTGAGCTTCTCGAACGCGTCGACGAGCTGCTCCGGGGTCATGGTTGCCATGGGATCGTTCTCCTTAGTCGTTCGTGATCAGGCTGATGCAGGGGCGACGCCACTGGCGTCCCCACCTCGATCGATCAGTGCCTGGATGAGCGCGGCGGTCTCGCGCATCGGTGCGACGACGAGGCCGGCGGTCTCAGCG
>Ga0307416_100000361_pt1 | contig 23630 bp, 23 predicted proteins | sample DK1Cmetagenome_2_FD_203821 | JGI IMG/M metagenome (GOLD analysis project Ga0307416, IMG submission 203821) | Maize rhizosphere microbial communities from greenhouse at UC Davis, California, United States - DK15-C-3 | ecosystem: Host-associated > Plants > Roots > Rhizosphere > Soil | place...
AGCACCAAATATGGTGCTGAGATTCTGACAAGTCGGCGTGAGGGAGTCAGTTCTCGCCGAGCTGGACGTTCTCGGCGAGCTCCTTTGCCTTCTTGGTTACCGTCTTGGCTTGCTTCTTCGCTTCCTTCTTGGCCTTCTTGGCTGCCTTGGCTGCGGCCTCTTGGGCTTCCTCAGCCTGCCGAGCGGCTATGGCCTTAGCCTCCTTCAGCTGTCGCGCAGCCTGCTTCTGCAGCTTTCGGGAGGACTCCGAGACCGCCTCCAAGAGTGCGGCACCGGTTACCACTGCAGCTTCGGCAAGATCACTGGCACCTCCGGCGGCTCTGCTGGTGCTCTTGCTCAACTTCTTAGAGGCCCTACGCGTTTCTTTGGCAATCGTTTCCCCGCCCCTCCTGGCGCGCCAAACGAGACTTGGCTTGCCTTCGGTGTCTTGAGATGCGAGGAGCACACCCCCAAGCAGACTCACGTTCTTGAGGAAATGGCTGCGATGCTGGGCCCGTTCATCGGGGTCTTGCACGGTCCAGAAGGGATGTTTGGCAATGGTGCTTGGGATGAGTGAGCCAGCCAGCAACAGCGCTCCCAGACGCCGGCCCCTGCCGGTAGCCAAGGCAGCTCCGCCCATCACCTGGGCGATGCCATTGATGCGCACCAACGTCACGGTGTTTTCGGGTACATACCCGGATACCTGCTCGGGTGCGTACTCCTTGACAAGCGGGACGACACGATCAACCAGTGGCTCGGCTGCTGGGACAAGCGATTCGGGATCACGGATGGCCTTGATCCCGGCAGCGACGAAGTAAGAGGCCAGCATGGTGCGAGGGATGGCGCGCAGCAAGGTCATGGATTATTCCTACCCTGAATGACCTGGTTCGTCCCAACAGGGGGCCCACTTCGGGCGAAAGTGGTCACAGACGACGATCATGAATCGATTCAGCGATGGCGTTTCTGACCACTCTTGCGGTACGAAGGGTTTGGTCAGTGGCCACCGCTACGCTCAAGTTCATGTGCGGACGCTATGCCACCTCCGCCAGCCCGCAGGACCTGATGGAGGAGTTCGAGGTCGACGACCTGTTCGAGGGCCTGCCAGGCCCGGACTACAACGTCGCCCCGACTGTTGCCGTGCCAGCCATCTTCGAGCGGCGGGCCAAAGACACCGGCGAGGTTCGCCGACGGCTGGCCCCACTGACATGGGGGCTGGTCCCCTCCTGGGCAAAGGACCCCTCGATCGGCTCGCGGATGATCAATGCGCGAATCGAGACGGTGGCCGAGAAGCCGGCATTCCGGCGTGCCTTCAGCATGCGTCGCTGCATTTTGCCCGCCGATGGCTTTTATGAGTGGTACGCCGCTGACCCTCAGGCAGCCGGGCGCGGCAGATCCAAGCAGCGTAAGCAACCGTTCTTCATTCATCGTTCCGATGGCGGGCTGCTGGTCATGGCTGGCATCTATGAGATCTGGCGCGACCCGCACAAACCTCCCGACGACGAGGAGGCCTGGCTCCGCACCTGCTCGGTGATCACGACTCAGGCAACCGATGCCGCCGGACACATCCATGATCGAATGCCAATGGTGATTACGCGGGATGCGATCGACGCGTGGCTGGATCCCGAGATCGCCGATCCCGAGCGCGCGCTAGAGCTGCTTGAGGTCACTGATGCATCGGCCTTGGAGGCGTACGCCGTCTCCACCGACGTCAACAGTGTCGAGAACAACAATCCCTCCCTGGTCGAGCCGCTGACCAGCGAGCCCGAGCATCAGCAAGATCAAGAGACGCTGATCTGATCATGACCTCCACTGTCGTTCCGGTGGATACGCCGCAAGGGCCGGGCAGGCTGTTTGTTGATCTTGCTGACCAGCCGAGCGCGATCCTGGTGCTCGGCCACGGCGCCGGTGGTGGAGTCGGGTCCGCTGATCTTGAGCTACTGGCTCGCGATCTGCCCGGACGGGGTACGAGCGTGGTGCGGTTCGAGCAGCCATGGCGTACCGCAGGACGGAAGGCAAGTGCACCGCCGCCGCGACTAGACGAGGCCTGGTTCGCCGCACTGGAATGGCTCACCGGTCAAGACTGGGCCCAGCATCCGCGCATTGCGGGTGGTCGGAGTGCTGGTGCTCGAGTCGCCTGTCGGACGGGATCTAAGACGAATCCAGCAGCAATCGTCTGTTTGGCGTTCCCATTGCACCTGCCCGGCCGGCCCCAGAAGTCACGGCTCGAGGAATTGTTGGCACCCGATGTGCCAAGGCTGGTGCTGCAAGGCAGCAAAGACAGCTTTGGTACGGCGGATGAAGTCTGCACTGCTATCGGCGATGGATCCGGCATCACCGTTGTCGAGCTGCCGGGAGTTGATCACGGCTTTCGCATTGCGAAATCTTCATCCTTCACCGCGGCGGATCTACGTGTAACCGTCGTCACCGAGGTCAGCCGATTCATCGCCGCCGTGGTGGGAATAACGACCTCATGACCGCGTTGCACCTCACATGCCCCTGTTGGTGGACGGTTTCGATGTTCAGTCGACGCTGCGCACCTCGCCGCTACTCTCGTACGTGATGAGCATCCCTAGCGCCTCCAGCGGCGCCTCGGCATCCGTGCCGGGCAGCGACGCTGGCCATGGTGAGACAGCCGACGAACGACACGAGCGGTTCGAGAGAGACGCATTGCAGTACCTCGATCAGCTCTATGCCGCCGCTTTGCGGATGACCCGCAACCCGGCCGACGCCGAAGACGTCGTGCAGGAGACTTATGCCAAGGCGTACGCGTCGTTTCACCAATTCACCCCGGGCACCAACCTCAAAGCGTGGCTGTATCGGATCCTGACCAACACCTACATCAACTCCTACCGCAAGAGGCAGCGCGAGCCGCAGCTCTCCGATGGGGAGAACGTCGAGGACTGGCAGTTAGCCCGGGCCGAGTCGCATACCTCAAGTGGGTTGAAGTCGGCGGAGATGGTCGCACTGGAGAACTTGCCGGACACCGATGTCAAGGAAGCGCTGCAGCAGCTGGCTCCTGACTTTCGGTTGGCTGTTTACCTGGCCGACGTCGAAGGGTTCTCGTACAAGGACATCGCCGAAATCATGGGCACGCCCATCGGGACGGTGATGTCGCGACTCAACCGTGGCAGGACGCAGCTACGCAATCTGTTGGCCGAATATGCCCGGGATCGGGGCATCAAGCGAGCGGAGGCGAGCAGGACATGAACGTCGAACGACCCGAGGATGCATCGCTCGACGATTGCGAGCACGTGCTGGAGCGTGTGTATGAGTTCTTGGACAACGAGGTTGACGAAGCCACCAGCGATGCGATCCGCCACCATCTCTCGATGTGTGAGCCGTGCTTGGAAAGGTTCGACGTTGAGGCGGCGGTCAAGTCGTTGGTCCATCGGCGCTGCGGCGGCGATGTCGCACCGACTTATCTCCGCGCCAAGATCGTGTCCCAGCTGACAGTGATTCGTAAGACGCTCTGAAGACAACAGACTCACCAACAACCCCACGGAAATCCATGGGGTTTCATATTCGTCGGGCAGGCGGTCCTCAGGCGTTGGGACGCTTGCCGTGGTTGGCGCTCTTCTTACGGCGGGCGCGGCGCTTACGGGCACTTTTGGCCATCTGAACCTCCTCGGATGCAACGGCCGACGATTCTAGCTTGACTGCTTCGCTCGGGCCGCGCGGATCGTGCATTGCAAGCCGGTGCCCTTCCTCACTCGCGCGCGCAGAAGAAAAGGGTGTCTCGTGGCTCGTCCTGGCCCTCAAAATCTGCCGCTGGTTTGGGCGACACGCCAGCAAGACGGGGTCTTAGGCAAACAGCGTCAGATTTCGAGAGACGCCTCAGCCGTAGCTGTCTCAGGGACCCCGGCGTCGACCGAGCGAGGACCGCCTGCGCGAATGCGCGCGGTGCTTGAGCCCGCCGTAGATTTGCGGCATGCCCTCCATGTCGGAGATCATCGCCGAGCACGCCGACCTTTCCGAGGCGGACCACCACTGGCTGAAGCTGCTGGTCTCGGAATGGCAGCTGCTCGCCGATCTCAGCTTCTCCGACCTGGTCCTTTGGGTACGCGATTACGACCCAAATGTCTTTTGGGCCGCTGCCCAAATCCGCCCTTTCACGGGAGCAACTTCCCTATTCGACGATGTTGTCGGCGACCTCATTGCTTACTCGCCGGAGCATCTGGTATCAGCGGCCTTCCTCAGCGGCGAGATCGTCCGAACGAGCGAAGGCAAGCTGCAGGCTGGACTGCCTGTAGAGACTCATGCGATCCCGGTCAATCTCGGCGATCGCGTCATCGCTGTCGTGGAGCAGCACACAAGTCAACTTGCCGTACGCGGTGCGCCCAGCTCATTGGAGAAGGCTTACCTGGAAGCGGCTGCGGACCTTGTCAGGATGATCACCGTTGGCGCCTTTCCAATTCCCAGCGATGCGACCCATCCGGCTTTCAGCCCACGGGTCGGCGACGGCTTCATCCGGCTGGATTCTGACGGCGATGTGGCGTACGCCAGTCCCAACGCACTGAGTGCCTATCGGCGGCTCGGGCTGCGTGGGGACCTCGTCGGAGAGCAGCTGGCCAATCTGACCGCGGAACTGCTGCCGGCCGGACCGGATCCGGTCGATGAGTCGGTGCAGTCGATCTTGTCGGGCCGGATGGCACGCCGCACGGAGCTGGTGTCAGGTGAGGCGCATCTCATGGTTCGAGTGCTGCCTTTGGTCGACGGCGGCGAACGAGTCGGGACCATCGTGCTCTGCCGCGATGTGAGCGACCTGCGGAGCAAGGAACGTGAGCTCGTCACCAAAGACGCCACCATCCGCGAGATCCACCACCGCGTGAAGAACAACTTGCAGACCGTAGCGGCGCTACTGCGCATGCAGGCGCGGCGCATCGAGTCCGCCGAGGCAAGGGTGGCGCTTACCGACGCCATGTCGCGGGTTGCTTCCATTGCGATAGTGCACGAGACGCTGTCGCAGGCCTTCGACGAGATAGTTGACTTCGACCGGGTAGCCGACGAGCTGCTCCAAACGGTCGGCGACGTCGCCGCCTCCTGGGGTGGAGTCTCGGCAGTCCGTGACGGCAGCTTCGGTCTGCTGCCAGCCGATGTCGCCACCAGCCTGGCGATGATCATCAGCGAACTCTGCCAGAACGCCGTCGAGCATGGCCTGGCACATCAATCTGGTGAGGTCCGCGTGATCCCCCATCGGTTCGATGGGCAGCTCCGCATGGAGATCAGCGACGATGGGCGCGGGCTTCCGCCCGACTTCGATTGGCGTGAATCACGCAGCCTCGGCCTGTCCATTGTCAATACGCTGGTCGCGGAGATGGAAGGTTCTTTTCAGCTCGGTCCGCGACAGGCCGGGCCTGGTACCCGAGCCGTTGTTGAGATTCCTCTGTAGCGAGGAATTTACGCATATTTTCAGTTTTCACCGACACGCCCCGTTCAAGCGTTGACACTCATTGGCGGCATCGATTCGCTGGGCCAGACCATCATCCTTCTCGGCGCGGAGACGGCATGTCTAAACATCGCATTCTTGTCGCTCTACTTACGGCCGGCTTAGCCACTGCGACTGCAAGCGCGCCGTTCGGCCCCGCGAGCGCGGTACCAAGCGGCGTCCCATTCGTTGCCAAGCACTCACTGCGAGCCCGGTCACCGACGAGAACTTCTACTTCGTGATGGCCGACCGATTCGCGAACGGCTCGGCCGCCAACGACACTGGAGGTATCTCCGGCGATCGCCTCCAGCACGGTTTTGATCCAACGGACAAGGGCTTTTATCAAGGCGGCGACCTCAAGGGGTTGCTGGACCGCATCGACTACATCCACGGTCTTGGCACGACCTCGATCTGGCTCACTCCCAGCTTCAAGAACAAGGCTGTACAACTGGAGGACGGGCCCTCCGCGGGGTACCACGGATACTGGGTCACCGACTTCACCCAGATCGCCCCTCATCTAGGGACCAACGCCGAGCTTCGCGCGCTTGTGGATGCCGCGCACGCACACGGTATGAAGGTCTACTTCGACATCATCACCAACCACACCGCAGACGTGATCGGTTATGAGGAGGGCGCTCGTACGGCGTACGTGCCAAAGGACAAGAAGCCGTATCGAACTGCCACCGGCCAACCGTTCGATGATCGCGACTATGCCGGTACCGGAAACTTCCCCGCACTTGATCCGCAAACGTCGTTCCCGTACACGCCGGTGCTGGAGGGTGACGAGGCGAATCTGAAGGTTCCGAGCTGGCTCAACGACGCCAGCCTCTACCACAACCGCGGCAACACGACGTTCAGTGGCGAGGACTCCTATTAAGGCGACTTCTTCGGACTTGACGATCTGTTCACCGAGCACCCGAGGGTGGTGGACGGAATGATCGAGATCTACAAGACCTGGATCAAAGACATGGGCATCGACGGCTTCCGCATCGACACCATGAAGCATGTCAACGACGAGTTCTGGCAGAAGTTCGGGCCAGAAGTCCTGGCGTACGCCAAGAGCCAGGGCAAAGAGGAATTCTTCATGTTCGGCGAGGTCTTCGACCTCTCCAGGCCGTTTATCTCAACCTTCACCACCCGGGACAAGATGCAGGCGGTGCTGGACTTCCCATTCCAGGCCGCAGCCCGCAACTTCGCCTCGAAGGGACAGCCAGCCAGCGAGTTGAGCACGTTCTTCCGCAACGACGACTGGTACACCGATGCGGATTCCAACGTCCATCAGCTGCCAACCTTCCTCGGCAATCACGACATGGGCCGGATTGGCTACTTTGTCAAGGCCGACAACGCCGGGGCATCGGAGGAAGAGCTCCTTGATCGTGATCGGCTCGCACATGAGCTGATGTTCTTCTCCCGCGGTAACCCAGTGATCTACTACGGCGACGAACAGGGATTCACTGGGAGCGGCGGTGATCAACTAGCTCGGCAGACGATGTTTGCCAGCAAAGTCCCTGACTACCTCGATGACGATCTGCTCGGCACCGACCGCACCCATGCCCAAGACAACTTCAATCCCAACCATCAGCTCTACACGATCATCAGCGAGCTTTCTCAACTCACCAAGGCGCATCCAGCTTTGCGCGATGGTGCTCATCAAGATCGATACGCGAGCGATGAGGTCGGGATCTATGCATTCTCGCGACTGAGCCACGGGGCGCAACAGGAGTCCGTCGTTGCGCTGAACAACAGCGAATCTGAGAAGACTGCTGCAATTCCGACCTATGTCGGAAACGGGGGCTTCATCAAGGTGTACGGAGATGGCCCAGCTCAGGTCACCTCGAACGGGAGTCGGCAGCTGACATTGACGGTTGCAGCTCTCTCGACGGTGGTCTACCAGTCGGCGGAGCGCATCCCAGCATCTGATGCAGCGCCGCAGATCTCTTTGGACAACCCGACTGTCTCAACCCAGACGAGCTCCCGGATGCTTATCTCGGCCGATGTCACAGGCTCCTCGTTCAACGAGGTGACCTTCTACGCGAAGATCGGCAATGGGCAGTGGAAGTCGATCGGTACCGACGACACACGTCCGTACCGGGTGTTCCACGACATCAGCTCGATTAACGATGGGACGCGGCTGAATTACCGCGCCGTGGTGCGTGACAATGCCGATCACCAGCGAGTCAGCGGCTCAAAGGATGCGGTCGTCCCAGCGCCGAAGCTGACCATCGAGGCGCCGGCCGAAGGCGCGGAGGTCTTCGGCACCATTGAGGTACGCGTCATCGCCGATCCCGAGCGCGCCAGCCACGTCGTACGGATTCAGCGGAAGCTGCCAAGCGACTCCGACTGGGTGACGGTCAAGCGGGACGACTCGTCGCCGGTGTACACCTATTACGACGACCTGTCGAATGTGCCGGTCGGCACTGCGATCCAATACCGGGCGATCCTGGACGAGCCGGACGGCACTCGGGTTGTGAGTTCGGTCCGTACGGTCACTCGTACGGCGCCGCAGCCGCTGGTGGACAGTGTGACCGTCGCCGGATCTTTGCAGTCTGAGATCGGATGTGCGGGCGACTGGGACCCCGCCTGCGCAGCCAGTCATCTCACCTTCAATGCGAAGAACGGGCTCTGGGCGGGCAGCTTCCAACTCCCGGCAGGCGACTTTGAGTACAAGGTGGCGATCGACGACTCCTGGGACGTCAACTATGGGGCTGGGGGAGCGGCCGGCGGCTCCAACATTCCGATCAGCGTGCCTGCAGGGGGCGCCAGCGTCACCTTCGTCTGGGATCAGGTTTCGCACATCGTGACGCACACGGTGAACAACTAGGTTCCCACGGGATGGGCATGCAAAACGCCGGGGAATTTCCCCGGCGTTGCTTGCTGCTGGACGAAGCCTTGACTTATGCGGTGCGGATGCGCGCGCGTGCGGCGCGCCGCTTCAACGCTCGCCGCTCATCTTCGCTGAGACCGCCCCAGACACCATGATCCTGCCCCGCTTCCAGCGCCCACTGCAGGCATGCGTCCCTGACCTCGCATCGCCGGCAGACTTGTTTGGCCTCTTCAATCTGGAGAAGGGCCGGACCGGTATTACCGATCGGAAAGAACAGCTCCGGGTCCTCTTCCAGACAGGCGGCCTTATGGCGCCAATCCATGGCGTTACACTCCTAACTGGTTGCTCCGGGCCCTACACAAGGACCCCGCAGTATGGGGAAGCCACGAGTCCTCTACAGTGAGCCTTGACTCGCGCTCCCCAAGACTTTCAAGTATTGAGACGCAATACAAGACTTTCGAGCGTTCGGTGCCTCACATTTCGATCCAGTTATGGCCTGCGGGGGCCTTGTCAACTCGTTCTACCCCCTTCTGACGGCGCAAAACACTTTCCATGACTCAGACACATGCGTCGGCCTCAGGACGGCAACGCCCGGCTACCATCATCGTCGCCGCAGTTCTCTTGGTCGTCGAAGCACTCAGTGCGTTGGCGTACGCCGCGCTGGAGGTCAGGCAGATCCACATGTCGCGCCTTGTGGTAGGGGTTGGGGTAACGATCCTGATGGCCGCATTCGGGCTGTTGCTCCTCGTCGTCGCCAGGGGAGTCTTTCGGGGTATGAGATGGAGCAGGGGGCCCGCAGTCGCCACCCAGCTGATCTTGTTGCCACTGGCTTGGAGCTTTCGGGGAGGCCAGACCACCTGGGTGGCAGTGGTGCTGACAGCTCTGGCGATCACAACCCTCATTGGGCTGCTTCATCCACGCTCAACCGCAGTCTTTGTTGGGTGGAGCGCCGACAAGACAGAAACCTGAGATCCGACCCGCCCGCGGGATGGTGATCTACTCGACGACCTCTGCCAGTATCTTGGCCAGCTCTTCGTCGTGGGCCTTCTCTGCCTCGACCTCATGCTTAACGCGACGGAGGAAAGTCTTAGTACGTTCTTCCTTGGGGCTCAGCAGGACCTCGTTTGGCGGACCCGCCTCCACGACGACACCTTGATCCATGAAGATCACGCGATCGGCGACCTCGCGGGCGAAGGCCATCTCATGGGTGACCACGATCATCGTCGTTCCCTCTTCGGCGAGATTGCGCATGACCCCAAGGACCTCACCGACAAGCTCGGGGTCAAGCGCGGAGGTGGGTTCATCGAAGAGCAGCAGCTCCGGCTTCATAGCTAGGGCGCGTGCGATTGCCACTCGTTGCTGCTGCCCACCAGAGAGCTGTGCCGGGTAGTAGTTGGCTCGGTCCGCCAAGCCGACCATGTCGAGAAGCTCGAGGGCCTCCTTCCTGACCTGGTCCTTGGACTGCCGCTTGACCTTGATCGGCGCTTCCATCACGTTTCCAAGAGCGGTCATATGAGGGAAGAGGTTGAAGCGCTGGAAGACCATGCCGATCCGCGCCCGCTGCCGTGCGATGTCCTTATCCTTGCGCACGTGCAGTTTGCCATTGCGGTCCTCGATCCCGATCAGCTCACCGGCAACCCAGATGCGGCCGCCGGTCAGAGTCTCCATTTGGTTGATCAGGCGCAGGAAGGTGGTCTTGCCCGACCCGCTCGGGCCGAGCAAGCACACGACTTCCTTGGCGTCAACGGTCATGTCAATGCCTTTCAGCACCTCATTGCTGCCAAACGCCTTGATGACATTGATCGCGCGTACGAGATGCTCGGTCTCGATCGCCGCGGGCGTCATTTCGCTGCTCCGATCGCGAGACCTTTAGCAGCCTCGTCCTTTTCAGAACTCACCGTCGTGCCGAATCCGCGGCCGAAGTGCCGCTCGAGGTACGCCTGGCCGATCATCAAAACGCTGGAGGCGATCAGGTAGTAGATCGTTGCCGCGACCAAGATCGGAAAGACCTGGAACGTCCGGTTGCCGATGGCCTGCAGCTGGAAGAAGAGCTCGGTGCCTACTGGAATACCGATCAGCAGTGAGGTGTCCTTCAGCATGGCAATCGTCTCGTTGCCGGTCGGCGGAACGATGACTCGCATGGCTTGGGGCAACACGATTCGGCGCATCGCCTTGCCGCGGCTCATGCCCAGCGCTTGCGCCGCTTCCATCTGGCCCCTGTCCACGCTGAGGATGCCGGCCCGCGCGATCTCTGCCATGTAGGCGGCCTCCGATGCTGCCAAGCCGATCACGCCGCCAGCCAGGCCGACGAAGATCGCATTGGCATCGAAGGGCCCGATACGCCAGTCGCCGGTGAGACCGAGCCATTCGATGATCTTCCAGTCGAAAGGCACACCGAGCGAAATGCCCTCTGCGAAGAGCAGTCCGAGCTGGCCCATGATCACGAGTAGCACATATCGCGGGATAGCGCGAAAGAACCAGGTGTACAACCAGGAAACACCCCTGAGGACGGGGTTGTCCGAGAGCCGCATTACCGCCAGGATCACCCCAAGGGTGACCCCGAAAAGCATTGCCAAGATCGTGACAAGGATGGTGCCCTTCCAAAAGCCCTCGATCACTGGGTTTTGGATCATCGCCTCGAAGACAAAAGGCCAGTTGAACGCCGGGTTGAAGATCAGCATGTTGAGGAACATCAGAGCCAACACGATGATCACTGCGATCGCGACCCAGCGCCACGGGTGGCGAACCGGTGTTGCGTGTATTAGCCCGGGGCGGTCATCGCTGACCGCCGGCCGGGCCTGGGTTGTGGTTGTCATGACGTTGGATTTACGGCGAAGTCAGAGATGGCACCCTGTTCGACGCCCCACTTCTCAAGCGTGGTCTTGTAGGTGCCCTCCTGCTCAAGCTGCTTCAGCGCCTCAACAATCGCCTGCGCGAACTCATCCTCGCCCTTGGGCAGGACGTAGCCGTACGGAGCTGCGTCGTAGATGTCGCCCAACGCCTCTACCTTGCCGCCGGATTGCTTCGCGGCGTATGCCACCACGGGCGAGTCGGCCACCATGGCGTCAGCCTTGCCCGTGACCACCGCGCTCGTGGCTTGGGCCTGGCTGTCGTAGGACAATACATTGATCTTGTTGCTACCGCACTTCTTCTGGCGCACCGGAAGATCGTCGGTCTCCTGCACCGTTCCGGTCTGCACGGCGACGTTCTTACCGCAGACGTTATCCGGATCGATGCCCTTGGGGTTGCCCGCCTGAGTGCCCCACTGCGTGCCGGCGTTGAAGTAGCTAACCATGTCGACCTCCTTCAAGCGATCCGGGTTGATCGTGAACGATGAGATGCCCATGTCGTATTTCTTGCCGTTGACACCGGTGATGATGCTGCCGAACTTCGATGTTTCCCACTGGGTCTTGACGCCAAATTTGGCGGCGACCGCATTGAAGAGATCGACATCGAAGCCCTGGACTGTCTTGCCGTCGGCGGCTAGGAACTCGTTGGGTGCGTACGTCGAGTCGGTACCAATCTTGATCACGCCAGCGTTCTTGATGCTCTCAGGCAGCTTGCTGGCCAGATCAACGTTCTGGCTGACCGAGACTGACGGGGCCGCACCGCCACCCGGTTCCCCGCTTAACGAGCTCGAGCCGCAGGCGCTCAAAGCAAGCGCGGCAACCGACGCTGCGACCACGCCGAGCTTGATCCGGACATTCATGTTTGCTGCTCCCTTCCAATCCAGGTCCTCGTGAGCCTGGACTGATTTGCCACGTGTGCACCGCTTATGCCAGCGGCGGATACATCCTGAGGACAGTCTGAATCCTTCCACGCGATGCCCGGATTTGATCGATGCCAGTCCGTTTGGAATCCGATCGAAACGGTGGGCGGCGACTCACTGAAGGCGCTGAGCACCGGCTGATGGAACGGCAGTGAAGTGCACCGGTGGACCAAACTCAGCTGCCTCGAAACTTCGGGCGATCTCGCCTCCGATCCGCTCGCCCTCGCCAAGCTCGACCAGCGCGATGATGCAGCCACCGAAGCCGCCGCCAGTCATTCGAGCACCGATGGCCCCCGAAGCTCGGGCCACCTCGACGGCAAGATCTACCTGCGGCACGGTGATTTCGAAGTCATCGCGCATGGATTCATGCGAGGCGTCGAGGAGGGGCGCAAGGTCGGCGATCCGACCGGCACGTAGCACCTTGACGGCCTCCAGAACTCTGCCGTTCTCCGTGACGACATGGCGCACCCGGCGTTTGATCACGGCATCTGCTAGCTGGGGCAACACAGCATCAAGGTCAGTGACGTCACGCAACGCTGCTACCCCGAGCAACGCTGCTGCCTCTTCACAGCTCGCTCTGCGCGCGGCGTATTCGCTATCGACCAGAGCATGCGGGGTCTTGGTATCGAGCACCAAGATTTCCAGGCCAGCGCTGGTCGTGTCGAAGAGGACCTGCTCGGCGGCATCGGTCCGACAATCGAAGAACAGCGCATGACCAGGGGTGCACAAGGTTGATGCCGCCTGGTCCATCAAACCGGTCGGGGCCCCGACGAAGACGTTTTCAGAACGCCTTGCCAGCTTGGCGCGCTCGATTCCGACGATGTCGAGGTTGTTGAGATCAGCCAGCGCAGTGAGAACTGCACACTCCAGAGCTGCCGACGACGACAAACCGGCGCCTACGGGGACGTCTGAGGTGAGGACCAGGTCGGCCCCATCGATACGTTGCCCGGCCTCACGCAGGGCCCACACCACGCCGGCGACATACGCCTGCCAGCCGACCATTCCAGGTTTCAAGTCAACAGCTGAGAACATCTTCGTCGACTCATTGTTGAGCGACGTGACGCTCCATGCGTCGTCATTGCGTGGGGCAGCGGCCACGAGTACCCGTTGGGCGAGGGCAAAGGGCATCACGTAGCCGTCGTTGTAGTCGGTATGTTCGCCGATCAAGTTGACGCGCCCAGGGGCGGCCCAAACTCCGGCTGGTTGTCGCCTGGTACGAGCATGGAAGGCATCGACCAGAGCGTTGACATCGCTGCTCACCCGACGCACTGTATCGGCGGAAGGGCCCTAACTACATCAGCCAGGGTCCGCGGCCAATAGGGTGAAGGAATGTTGGCGGCCTACGCGGCGCGCGCCGATGCCGAGGCACCCCTGGAAGCCCTGGTCGTCGGGGACATCGACCCACCCGAGCCACCTGCTGGCTGGGTGCGGGTACAGGTCATAGCTGCCGCTCTGAATCATCATGACGTGTGGTCACTGTGCGGGGTAGGCCTGCCCGCCGACCGGCTTCCGATGATTCTTGGCTGCGATGCAGCAGGTGTTACCGACGACGGTCGGGAAGTCATCGTTCATGCCGTGATCAACTCGCCAACATTTATGGGACTGGATCCGATCTACGACCCGCAACGGTCGCTGCTGTCCGAGCGCTATTCCGGCACCTTTGCGACGTATGTATGGGTGCCACCAATCAATCTGGTGGACAAGCCGCGAGAGCTCAGCTTCGCCGAGGCAGCCTGCCTGCCAACGTCTTGGCTTACCGCGTACCGGATGCTTTTCAGCCAATCGGGAGCCAGGCCGGGCAACACCGTACTGATCCAAGGCGCCGGCGGGGGAGTGGCGACAGCTCTTATCGCCCTCGCCCGACAAGCAGGGATGCGGGTGTGGGCCACCTCGCGAGACGAAGCTCGTGGCGCCCGAGCTGTCGATCTTGGTGCGCACCAAGCCTTTGCGGCCGGCGCCAGACTTCCCGAGCGGGTGGACGTAGTCATGGATAGTGTCGGTGCGGCTACCTGGTCGCATTCGATCAATACGCTCAGGCCGGGTGGCACGCTCGTGATCTGCGGCGCCACTTCCGGTGACAACCCGCCTAAGGCTGAGCTGACCAAGATCTTTTTCAAACCGCTCCGGGTGGTCGGATCGGTGATGGGTACGCGGCAGGAGTTGATCTCTCTTATCCAGATGCTGGTGGCCACCGGGGTGCGGCCGCTGATCGACCGCATCCTGCCACTGAGCGACGCCCACACCGGATTTGCCACCATGATCGCCGGTGATCAGTTCGGCAAGATCATCTTTGAACTGTGAGCGCCGATCAAGTATTTCTGCGACCTCCGACTCCGACTGACATCGAGTCCGCGGCGCGCTGCCAGCTGGCGTGCTGGCAGGAGGCGTACACAGGGCTAATTGATACCGACCGGCTGACGGCGCTCACCCACGACCTGGACTGGGCGATCGGCGTATGGCGAAGAGTGCTTAGCTCAGATCTAACAGCGATCTTGGCTCTGGACGTTGATCACATCGTCGGCTTCGCAACTGCTGGTCCAACGACTGAACTGGGTCCAGACGTGCCCCTTCACCTGTACGCGATCAACGTCCGACGGGCCTACTTAGGCACTGGTGTGGGACAGCGGCTGCTCGATGCGGTGCTTGCCGACCGGAATGCATTTCTGTGGGTGTTCCAGGACAATCACCGCGCTCGCGCCTTCTACGCCCGCAACGGCTTTGTGCCCGACGGCGCCGAGCAGGCCGAAGACTTCTTTGGCGGTCTGGTGGAAATTCGCATGGTGCGTCAAGCAAGGTCTACACAGGCTGGGGGCCCTAAGGAAGTGGTCAACGTCGTCTGATTCTCCGAAGTGGTCCGAGACGACAGGCGCCTCGCCGATTTCTCCGTCGCCTCCGACCACTTTCCCCGAAAGCCGCGCTATTCGTCGTCTTCGTCATCTAGGCGGGCGAGCCAGGTTGCAAGCCGCTCCACGGGAGTCTCGAATTCCGGGTAGAGATCGACGAAGATGCGCAGCTGATCAGCCAGCCACGCCAGGGTCACCTCATCCTCACCTCGACGCGCCTGGAGCTCCTCGATGCCCCGATCGGTGAAGTACATGGACCGGCTCGTTAAGCGAACGCAGCCTCCATCAGCGCACGCTGCTGTTGCAGATGTACAGATGCCGATCCCACGGACGGCGCAGAGGATTCCGGCCGGGTCACCTTCATCAGCCGCCAATTGCGGGTCGGTTCCACTTCCAGGAGCCGTTGCGGCAAGTTGAGCGCCATGAAGGGCCACGCACCCTGATTGAGCGGCTCGTCTTGCACCCACCGGAGTTCTTCGACCTTGTCGAAGCGCTTCAGCTGCTTGACGATGTCCTTCACCGGAAGCGGATAGAGCCGTTCAAGCGAGATGATCGCGACCTGGCCATCCTTGCCGGCCTGATTGCGGGCGTTCGCCAGATCCCAGCGGATCTTTCCCGTGCATAGCAGTACGGAGTTGACCTGGCTCGGGTCTTCGATGGTCGGATCGCCAACTACGGGCTTCCAAGACCCTTGAGTAATGTCAGATGGCTCGGAGACCGCAAGCTTATTGCGCAGCATCGACTTCGGCGTCATGACAATCAGCGGCCGGTGCAGCTCGCCCAGCGCCTGCTGCCGGAGCATGTGGAAGTAGTTGGCCGGAGTCGAAGGCTGGGCAACCGTGAACGCGTCCTCCGCCGCGAGCTGCAGGAACCTTTCCAGACGAGCCGAGGAGTGATCCGGGCCCTGACCCTCATAGCCATGAGGCAGTAGGAGCACGACGCCTGATTGCTGAGTCCACTTCGCCTGACCCGACACGATGAACTCATCGATGATCGTCTGCGCACCATTGGCAAAATCGCCGAACTGCGCCTCCCAGAGGACCAGGGCTTCCGGACTCGCGACCGAGTAGCCGTACTCGAAGCCCATCGCCGCGTACTCGCTCAGCAAGGAGTCGAAAACATGGAACTTGCCCTGCTCCTCGTCCAGATGTTTCAGCGGCACCCAGGATTCGCCGGTCCGGCGGTCAACGATGGAAGCGAAGCGCTGGACGAAGGTGCCGCGGCGGGTGTCCTGACCGGTCAGCCGCACCGTACGGCCGTCCAACAGCAACGAGCCAAGGGCCAGGATTTCGGCAGTCGCCCAGTCGATCGGGCCCTGCGTGATCGCCGCTGCCCGGCGCTGTAGCTGCGGCATCACCTTCGGATGAACCGTGAAGCCCTCAGGGAACGTGGTATGCGCGTCGGCGATCTTCTTCAGGGTCTCCATCGTGATCGCGGTGCCATGCTTGGCGGCTGACTTCTTTGGGTACGCGGGAACACGGCTGTACTCGAGGTCTCGCCGTGGTTGTCCGGTACCGCGAACCTCGTTGAAGACCGTTTCCAACCGCTCCTGGAAGCGCGTCAGAACCCTCTCGGCATCCTCAACGGTGATGTCACCACGGCCGATCAGCGCCTCGGTGTACAGCTTGCGGACCGACCGCTTCTTTTCGATCAGGTCGTACATCCGGGGCTGGGTGAAGCTGGGATCGTCGCCCTCGTTGTGACCGCGGCGCCGGTAGCAGATGAGGTCGATAACGACGTCTTTGTTGAACGCCTGCCGGAACGCGAATGCGAGTCGAGCCACCCGGATGCAGGCCTCGGGGTCGTCGCCGTTCACATGGAAGACCGGCGCCTGGATCATCCGCGCCACATCGGTGCAGTACATCGAGGATCGCGATTCGGTCGGAGATGTGGTGAAGCCGACCTGGTTGTTCACGACGATGTGAATGGTGCCGCCGGTTCGGTAACCGCGCAGTTGGCTGAGGTTGAGGGTTTCCGCGACCACACCCTGACCGGCGAAGGCCGCGTCGCCGTGCATGAGCACCGGCAGCACCGGGAATTCGGCCCCACGGTCCAGGATGTCCTGCTTGGCCCGTGCGATGCCCTCCAGCACCGGGTTGACGGCCTCCAGGTGGCTTGGGTTGGCAGCCACCGACGTCTTGATAGTCGCACCACTTAGCGCGGTGAACTTGCCCTCAGCTCCCAGGTGGTACTTCACGTCCCCGGAGCCCTGGACGGTACGCGGATCCAGATTGCCCTCGAATTCCCGGAAGATCTGCTCATAGGATTTGCCGACGATGTTGGACAGCACATTGAGCCGGCCGCGGTGCGGCATGCCGATGCAGACTTCCTCCAGGCCAGCCTCGGCGGCCTGTTCGCAGACCTCATCCAACAGCACGATCGCGGACTCCCCACCTTCGAGTGAGAAGCGCTTCTGGCCGACGAACTTGGTCTGCAAGAACGTCTCGAAGATCTCGGCCTCATTGAGCTTGTCCAGGATCCGCAAGTGCTCATCGCGGGGGAGTGACTCGTGCGGTCGCTCGACCCGATCTTGGATCCATTTGCGCTGTGCTGGCTCCTGGATGTGCATGTATTCGATGCCGGTGGTGCGGCAATAGGAGTCGCGCAGGATGCCCAAGATCTTCCGCATCTTCATCCGGCCCTGGCCGCCGGCAAAGGATCCAGTCGCAAACTCCCGGTCCAGATCCCACAGCGTCAGGCCGTGCGACTGCACATCAAGATCATGATGGCGCCGCTGTCGATACTCCAAAGGATCGGTGTCGGCCATCAGATGCCCGCGTACCCGGTAGGCGTTGATCAACTCCATGATCCGGGCCTGCTTGGGGATCTGATACTCATGATCACTGGTGATGTCTTGTGCCCAGCGGATTGGCTCGTACGGGATGCGAAGGGCGCCGAAAATGTCGTCGTAGAAGCCGTCCTCGCCAAGGAGGAGGGCATGCAGGCGGGCCAGGTATTCGCCCGATTGTGCGCCCTGGATGACCCGGTGATCATAAGTCGAGGTCAGCGTCATGATCTTGGAGACGCTCATTTCGCTGAGTCGGTCGGGGTCAGACCCCTGGAACTCGGGCGGGTACTCCATGGAGCCAACGCCGATGATCGCGCCCTGACCCTGCATCAAGCGAGGTACTGAGTGGCTGGTTCCGATGGTGCCGGGATTGGTCAGGGTGATGGTGGTGCCGGCGAAATCCTCGACGCTGAGTTGTCCAGCGCGTGCCTTCTTTACCAGCTGCTCGTACGCGTTCCAGAACTGGGCGAAATCAAGGGTCTCGGCGTTCTTGATACTTGGCACCAGTAGCTGGCGGGTGCCGTCCTCCTTCGGCAGATCGATCGCCAATCCGAGATTGACATGAGCCGGCACGATCAGTGTGGGCTTGCCGTCGATCACGTCGTAGGCGTTGTTCATGGCGGGCGCGCTCTTCAGCGCCTGCACCATCGCGTAGCCGATGATGTGGGTGTAGGAGACCTTCCCGCCGCGAGCCCGCCTGAGGTGGTTGTTGATCACTACCCGCTGGTCGATAAGCAGCTTGACGGGAAGCGAGCGAACGCTGGTCGCAGTGGGCACCGCCAAGGAGATGTCCATGTTTTTCGCCGTGCGTGCCGGCGCACCGCGCAGCGTGGTCTTGCCTGGCTCCTCGACCACGACACTTGGTCCACCATCAGGGCTGGGAGGATCGGCGGGAACGCCGCCGCCTGCGCCCGGCGCGCTGGGCCTGAACTCCTTGCTTGGTGCGGGCTTCTCGACCGTCGGCGTGCGACGCGACGCGGTCGGCGGCTCTTTTCGCTCTCCGTCAGGCGAGGCCTGGGCGGGAGCCGGCGCAGGACCTGCGGTGGTTGTTGGCGGTTCGCTCCGCGCAGTCTCTGGGCCAGCGGCATGGCTTGGCTCTGCTGGCTGCTTCTCGGTCGCGGCGCCATTGCCGACATCGCTGACTGGTGCACCATGAGTCTTGAAGTACTCCGCCCAGGTTTCGTCCACCGAGTTCGGATCTGCGGTGTACTGCTCGTACATCTCCTCGAGCAGCCAGTCATTGGCACCAAAGTCGGCTTCTGTGGGCGCGCTGGTCGATGATTGCTCGGGCACGATGGCCACTGTCGCCTTCTTCCTCATACGTACTATTCGCGAGTTAACCCGCCTTTGGCCTGCTCCAGGCACGCTCCCAGCAGGCGTTACCTAGGCTACCCACGCTTGTCGACCAGCTGGCCGCTGGTTGGGTGACACGCCTGGTCACGAGTTTGATTGCTTCGCTCGCTGCCGCTCGCTCCGCGCGGATCGCGCTTGAAAGCCGCTGTCTTCCTCAATCGCTCGCGGCCATCATGACTGCGAAGTGCCCTCTGTTGTCGGATGCTGGCCGCTCGCTCGTTCGTCCAGACAGCGGCGCGCGCGATCCGGTGGCGTTTCGGGGACCAATCAGTCTCGCTGGCTGAGCGCAGAGTGATCTGAAACAGGCGCCGCGAGCATGCGCCAAGCCAGCCAGCACGCCTCAACGGTGAAGACGACGAGAGCGAGATTGCGAATGGCGGTCACGATGGTGGCCACAATGATCATCGCGTGTCCCTCGCGACCGATGTAAGCGTCGTAGAACAGCGGATAGACGAGCTGGGTGAGCACGGCCAGAATCAGCAGCTGACCGGCCATTCGATTGATCGCTGGCAATTCAGCCGGTGCGGCATGCGGCCGGAATGCCAAGAGGGCCGCCATCGGACCACCCAGCCACAGCAGATACTGCGGGCTCAAGGTCTTGTTGGTGATCGTCATGATTGCCACCATCGCCATCACGACGAACCCAACGGCAACAGCGGTCGAGCCGTCCTGGCGGAATGCCCGGATAGTCAGCAAGATGATCAACGCCAGGCCTAGCGCCGTCGCTATGCTGCTGATCAGGACCCAAGCATCTACGCCGGCGCCGAAGACCTCGTACGCCTGGTATTGGGACATGTCAACGATCCAGTAGTCAGGGCGCACAGCTCGGGCCAACATCAACGGCGTTGCCCAGATCGACTCGACCTGCAGGCCGCGCTCGGACTGCCACGTCAGTGGCGAGAGCAGTCGTGACCAGCCACCGAAGATCAAGCTGATCAATGCGAGGCCAAAGCCAACGACCACAAAGGCGATGCCTGCTGGTCTGCGATCGGCTCGGTAAGACATGAAGGCACCGATGAGCAGCGCAGGCCACAGCTTGATGGCCGCGCCCAATCCCGTTAGGGCTCCTGTAATCCATGGCCTGCGTCGCGCGGCCAGAAGTGCACCGCCAGCGAGCACCGCAGGCAGCATGTCGAAGCGCAGGTAGGACAGTGGCCCGATCAGTGGTACGAAGATCAGCCAGAAGTCGATCGACGTGTCGTGGCGCCGCCCGTTCCATCGCCACAGCGCATAAGTGAAGAGAGCGTCCAGGACCAACATGAAGATGACGAAGGCGACCAGATAGCCAACCCGATTGCCAAGCGATGCGCCGTAGGGCAGCCACAGGATCCAGACCACTGGTGTGGGGTACTCGAACAGCGTACGGTCCAGGCCAACGGTGAATAGCGCGTTGATCTTGCGGTGGTAGTAGTAGACGTCTCCGACCACGAATCGCTCGAAGCTGGCCAGGATCACCAACATCACGATCCTGGTGATCAGCCAGCCGATCGCGATGGTTCGAGGGCCACGGTGTGCGTCGTACCAGGCAATGAGCCGGTTCATCTGTGACCCCACAGCTCAGTCGGCAGGGAAGCGCACATCTGAGTATGAAGGCTCTCGGTCGACGACAGAACGCATGCGAACCTACCAGGCTGCTCTATTCCCCAATTCACCGTGGCGGAGGCTTGATTTGAGCGAAATCACACCTTCGGCGAGCTATTTACCGGTCTAACGTTGCAGTAGCGCTCGACGCCCCAGCTAATCAACTCACGCCCCAGATAGGTGTCTGACGCTCCACAAATAGGTGGGGCGTCGTAGGAGAAGGTGGCGCGTCGGCAAGTCTCAGCGGTGTTCTGTTGTCGACCTGACCGGTCGGCCGTCATCTGGCAGCTCACCTTGCCGCAAGATCATGGACCTGAGCTGCTCAAAGTACTCGGCGTCTCGACGCCGACGACGCGAGGGCAAGAAGCGCAGCTCGATCAAGTCGTCGAAGCTCATTGGATTGCTCGCGAAGGTCGCATAGATAATGCCTCCGGCAAGGAGGACAATGATCAAGATCACGTCAACTTCCGTGTTTCGACGTATTTGGGGCTGATCGGGTAGATGACGCCGACTTGCGTTGGCCTCGGCGTACGAGAGGAGGGCGGCTGAAACTGCGGTTCTGGGCCTGGCTGTCTGGGCGGCCCAGGCGTCGTCGGCTGGGACATGAACGAGTCCTTCGGAGTGGGAGCGTCGGCCACGATGGCCTAAAACCACACTCCTCGTGCAAACGCGCGCGCATCGTGGCCGGATCGTTACCTGGGACCAGCGCAGGAATCTCGCGACTCGCGTCGCGAAGCACATTGGGGGAACGGCTGGCCCGCAGCGCGACAGAAGAGAACTGGACTTTGGACGCTCACCTTGGCTAAACGGAACTATTTGGTGGAGGGCCTATCGGCTGCCGGCAAATCCGCGGTCTACGAGGAGCTGGTCCGACGCGGGTACCCGGCTATCAGTACCGACCGTGCCTGGGCCTATCATGCCGACCCCGAAACTGGCCTCCGAGGTGGGCCTGTTCATCACGACACCTGGATGTGGGACGAGCAAAAAGCTGTCAGCGAACTCGAAAGCCCCGTACCAGACGTGTTATTTGTCTGTGGAAGCAGCCGTAATCGCGACCGCTTTCTGCCCTATTTCACCAAGGTGTTCAATCTTCGCATCGACGATGAAGCGATGCGTCGCCGCCTCCGTGAGCGCACCAATAATGAGTTTGGTAAGCAGCCTGAGGAAGTCGAACTTATGCTCAAGCTAAATCGGAGCGACGCAAAACCGGCCCGAGCGATCGATGTAGACGCGACTCAGCCCCTCATCCAGGTGGTCGACGAATTGCTCCGCTTAGCTAATTAAAACAAGTGCTCGCTGATCTGGAATTTCAGCGGCGGCGTTCCGGGGAACCGGCCGCGGCTGCCCGACCGCGTCGCTCCCTAGCCTTCAGGTGCCGGATCCAACCTCCCGAGCATCGAGCGCGACCGGGAACGACTGCGTGACAGCGTCAGCGGCCAGCCGCATATCGCAGTCTCGACCGGTGGACGTCGCTGATCGATCGCCGGGATGTGCCGGAGCCCCACCCGGGGCCTTGACCGGACTGGACCGATACTCCATCGTGCGCGGGAGGTCTCGCCGATGGGCGGGCTGCTGTCGCAGGACGAGCGTATGGACGTGCTCCAGATGGCCAGCTGATGCGTCGCGACTAGTTGACACGGCATCCGGACGGCTTGTCAGATCATCGAGCGACGGAGGTGATCGTAGTCGGCTCGCAGGCGATCCTCGGAAGCTTCCGCGAGGATGAGCTTCCTGCTGACGCCAGCATGTCTGTCGAGGTCGACATCCTGCCGTTGCCGTTCGGAACGACGGTTCGATGCGTAGGCGACCCGCTGCGTTAGCGATGGTAGGGCCGTCGTTGAGCCGGCCTGTGATGATTTCTGTGGTTCAGTGAGGTGTTGCCGCGGCTAACGGGCCTGTACCAACTCTCCGGTCATGCCGGATTAGCCAGACACCGAGCGCCGCTACGGCTAGCCCGAGGGGAACACCCCAGGGAGGCATGGCGGCCATAAACCCGATTAGGCCGGCGATCCCGAGAGTAATCGATAACGCGACGGGGAAGACGCGGGCCCGCCACGAGGCTATGCCGAATAGGGCCCAACCCCAGCGCGAACAGCGTGACGGTGACCAGCCACGCCTTGACCAGGGAGCTTCCTGTCCGATCGGCGCTCAACGTCTCCGGTGTGACCCCGGCGATCCACGGCATGGCGAAACCCTCAAACCACATGTCGCCAGCTAAGGCGATGGTGCCGGTGACCGCGATGCAGAAGGCGACCGCTCCGAACACTCCCGCCTCCTGGGCCTCCCGCCAGTACAGTGCCATCAAGGCAATCAAGATCAGCGGGAAGGTGATGGCATACGCGGCGCTGAACAGCCGAAACGCCGGATCCAGCACCATCGTCAGCAGATTGCTGCGATCCATGACCACGAACTGACCGACATGGGCTACGGCGAACAAGCCACCGGCAATCACAGCGATCGGACCGGCATGGGTATTGAGCGGCGACTCGGACACGAGAACCTCCTTGAAGAAATCCCGCCTGGTCGACGGATGAAGGCGACTCACCCCAACACTCACGATCGCCCTGCTTCAGCGCAAGGGGTGCAGCAGTGGAAGCCGAGGCGGCCTCAAAATCCTGTTGCCAAAGTGTTGCCAAACGCCGATGTGGTCGACTTGGCCGCCTACCAGGCGGTAAAACCGCAGGTCAGACCTCAAATTCGGATGGCGCCCCCGGCGAGATTCGAACTCGCGCTCCCGCCTCCGGAGGGCCAACGGACGATGATTTGGCATGATTGGAATTCGACGAAACCGCAGGTCAGCCCCGATTTTGATGCATTGGCGTTGTTGGCCGTATTGGGCCGTTTTCGGTTCTGGTGTTGCCAATCTGTTGCCAAAGCGCCATCTCGGAGCTGACGGACCGATCTTCTGCGGTTGAGCGATCTATAGCATAGAATGCTATGATTCGTGTATGCCCAGCCGTGGTGGTCTGCTCCATGAGGTGATGCTCGAAACAAGCACCACCCAGTCCGAGTTGTCCCGTGTCAGCGGTGTGCATCAGCCCAGCATCAGCCAGTTCCTTTCCGGAAAG
>Ga0307416_100000362_pt1 | contig 23617 bp, 53 predicted proteins | sample DK1Cmetagenome_2_FD_203821 | JGI IMG/M metagenome (GOLD analysis project Ga0307416, IMG submission 203821) | Maize rhizosphere microbial communities from greenhouse at UC Davis, California, United States - DK15-C-3 | ecosystem: Host-associated > Plants > Roots > Rhizosphere > Soil | place...
TATTCCGTAGTTATTCCCGTGAAAATCTGTAAACTTTTCATTTGACCAGCCCAGTATACCGTCCGTCCCTACCATTTCATAAATTAAGTCCTCATTAGATAGAAGAGAACGATAGCTATCTGGGCCAATATACATTAGCACCTTTCCAGTAAATTTAGCACTCATTTACTCACCTCAATAGCCGTTTTCGCGGCAACGCCCGTTAAAGCCACTCCTAGCATAAAATACCCCAGATTACTCCAAAACCTGGCCTTATCAGCGTTTTCAAGCTTGTCTGTGGCGACAGTAGCCCTCTTCTTATAAAACTCAATCTCGTCCTGATTAAGCCGCAATAGCTGTTCGTTCAGCTTTGTTGTCTGCTTTTCCAGTTCCAGTTGATCTGAAGTGCGAGCGAAAGTCTGCATTTGCTCGTCTTTTACAATCCAGCCGGAACAAGGCGCGGCCGTACCTTCGGAAATCCGTTGCACATTCTTCGGACATTCCGCGGCTTTGGCTTTTGCACATTGACTTACGAAGAGGAGGAGAAAAGCAAGGGAGATAAAAAGCAGTTTCATTTAAGCACCTTTGCAAGTTTTGTTAGTGGGCGAATTTCGTTATCCCTGACGATCCAGCTAGGATACTCTTTAACAGTAAAACACTCGGTGCTTCTGTGTCCTGCGTAATTCCCGTTAGACTTTACTATAGTCAATAAAACACCAAGCTCCCAGCCTCGAATATCAGGCACTCCTTGTTCTAACCGCGCGCTTCTATAAAACTCCACCACTTCTCCCGGCCTTGGCTTATAAAACACTTAACCGCTCCTCGAATTTTCGCTCCAGTTCGACTTGAGCCGTATATTTGCGCAGAACACACTGGAACAATTGTATCACAGATTGTTCGGTTTGTCCATACTCTATGTTTACAATGCGACACATATCCTCATAAGAGACGCTCCGGAGACAAGGGAGAGCGTTTAAAGCGGCGTAAGTTGCTGGTTTCACAAAAGAGCCTTTTTAAGTTTGGTTATAGGTTTCATAAAATTGTCACAATAAATCTGTCCAAGGTTTATGTTTTTTACCCATTTCTCATCATCGTACACATCAACCACATAATCTTCCTCATCAAAAGTGCGGATTACAAACGTAATAGAAGAGCCGTACCAGAATGTGTCTTGTAAAACGTCTCCTATTTTGTACAGCGGGCGATAGTTGGTCACTTTAAGGCTTGTTCCAGTTTTGTTAAATGGCGCAAACAATCTAGCTCTTTTGTTGGATAATTCCAGCCGTAACTCTTTTCCATCACGTCAGATACAGTTAGTCCGCCATTATAAACTTCTAACACCGTGCTAACAGTTCCAACAGGCTGCGTATCCCACCGAGACTTTACAATCACTACTTTATCGCCAACTTTAAATTCTTTATTCAAGATTCCTCCGGTAACACTTTGAAAGGCTTGTTCTTTCGATCATCAAATAGTACTTTCCGTCTTTATAAAATCCGCTGTGTTCCAGTAGATTGTTCGGAGTGTACAGTTGCGTTAAAACGAACGTGAAAGCAAGCATTGTTCCAACAAAGCCGGCAAATACTCCGTAAATAAAATGCGAAGAACGGAAAAGGCGGAGGAGTCTTTTCATTTGAGAGCCTCGTAACAGGCTAAAAAGAACGGTTCAATATAAACAGCTAAGGCTGACAATATGGCAAGATAAACAGAGAAAAGCAGTAATAACTTCACATTCCCTCCTAAAACAAAAACAGCCGAAAATTCCGGCTGTTTCCACAATCTTACCACATTTCAAAATTTAACGCAACATAAAAATTACAGCGAGCACTGATCCAAGTAAAAGCACAAAGTTACGCAAGATTTCAAATTGTTCGGCTCTGACTTCGTTTTTTCTCATAAACCTCCTCCGGTTGAACACAGGATACACCGGGACATGGTCGGAGAAAAGGATATTGTAAAAGTTACTTTAAGGTTAGTGATAGTTTGGTCGGATACGCAATGTAGGACATTGGAACGTATTTATTGTTTTCTCCTTCAATCCAAACTGGAGTGTAACCATCTGAATCAGTCTCGTCTATTTTACCAATAATGAATTCAGTGCCTAAACTCATCTTAAATTTCCAAAATTCAGGCAATCCCTTTACCAGCATTACCCTATCTCCGACTTTAAACATTACACCTTCCTTAACTGCGGTTCTTTAGCCCAGCCGAACATACGCCCGTCTGGACGGAATACGACAAGACTGGGAGCTTCGTCAAATTTCACGTAAACGTATAAGCCGTTGCTGGAAAAGGAGTGGACCGTTCCAGTGCAGCCGAAGGCGGTTACAGCGTCGCCGATTTGGAATTTGTTCATTGTGAGTCTCGGTTATTTTTAAGAGTGGGCAAGAGTTCCCTTACTTTTTCTACATTGCGGGACACACGCTCGATCCAGTCTAAGAACTCAACAGCCGACATTGACCGTTTGGCAAAGTTACAATGTTTGCAGCAGCCAACAACGTTATCTGGGGTATAATGGCCGCGGTTGTCTACTCTGTCCAGTCTCGTCCCTTTCTTATCGTCTAAAGAATCTCCGCAATAGAAGCATCCTTGGGAAATTACCCCATCATAAAAGCCGGGAGTTATGGAAAAGTATTTATCCCGTTCTCTGGCTTGCTTTTTTAGGACTTTGTAGCCGGCTGATTCTCCAAACAAGTCTTTAATTATCTGACGTGAACTCATCTTAGCCCTCACAACTTGCACAATCTGATTTCTGATATTCGATGTTCTTTTGTCCCTTAAGCACAGACTCGGACCGGACATAATAAAGGCTCTTAAGTCCCTCTTGCCAGGCGCTGAGATGCACTTCGTGGATATACCTTGCTGAAGCGCTGGAGCTGAAGAACAAGTTAATGCTCTGGCCTTGGTCAATGAACTTCTGACGCTGCCCAGCTTGTTTAATAATCGCAAACTGGTTAATCTCTCGGGCGGTTTTAAAAACCTCTTTCTCCCCCTGGGATAGGCATTTCAGCTCTTGTACAGAGCCCCCAGCTTTAATGATCTTGTCCCAGGTTTCTACGGTATTTTCGCCTCGATCTTCCAGAAGTTTAGTAAGCTCTGTATTTTTTCGAATGAACGTACCTTTGGCGGACTTGAGAGAGTAGCAGTTAGCGGTGATGGGCTCAACGCCGGCCGACATTCCTCCGGAGATAATGGAGTTGGACATAGTCGGGGCAACTGCTAACCGAGTCAGATTTCTCGGCCCCATAAACCCACACCATTCGGAGCTTCCGTAGTCGTGCGATAGTTCGGCAGAGGCGGATTTAGATTCCCTATCAAGCTGGGAGAATATCTGAGCGTTCAACATCATAGCTTGGAATGAGTCAAAGGGAAGAAGCTTTTGTTGCAACAATGTGTGCCAGCCGAGGACTCCTAGCCCCAGCGCCCGCGATTTTTCAGAAAAGCGTACAGCTTTTTCAAATCCTGGGAGAAATTTTGCTTTGAGAATAAACTCAGACATGACGGCATCCAGAAAATAAATAGAAAGCTCAACCACGGATAGCCCACTTGGAAACTTAAAACTACCCCACTCGTCCCAACGAGCAAGATTAAGAGACGATAAACAGCATACATAAGTGTGATCCTCGTCATTTGGCAGGAAGATTTCGCTGCACAGTTGAGTGTTGTTAATGTCAGGTATCTTAGGTTTACTAGGATCGTGTACAGTAGGATCGAAGGTATCCTTGTTCCACGGCTTGTTTTTATTAGCCGTGTCTTTAAACATAATGTACGGCTCGCCTGTTTCAACTCGCGTTTTGAGCAACTCTTGCCACTTCTGACGATTAGACGAATTCCCGTCGAGCATCTCTTGCATAAATTTATCGCCAATGTTAACACAATGGTGGAGATTCAAGCACTGGCGGTTTACGTCTCCCAGTGGGCGGCGAATGTTCAAGAACTCGTGAAAGTCTCCGTGCTCCACGTCAAGCGTTACAGCCATTCCAGCCCGCCTAACTCCGCCCTGTCCAACAGCAAGAGCTTCACGGTCCAGAATTGCAAGCCATGGAACAACGCCTTCAGACTTACCATTTCCTTTGATAGTGGTGCCGCGGGCTCGAATACTGTTCCAGTCCATTCCAATTCCGCCTCCGTTCTTTGTGAGCATAGCTGCTTCGTGGTAGGCTTTGAAAATACCGTCAACGGAGTCGGGGACATATTGTCCATAACAGGAGATAGGAAGTCCACGTTCTGTGCCAAGGTTAGAAGCTACGGGAGTAGCCGGACAAAGCCAGTTATTCCAGAAAAGAGCAAAGAACTCCGGCTCAAGGTCAGGACGGGAGAGCAAGGTTGCGGCTGTAGTTGAAAGGCGCTTATACAGGTCTCGAGGGGTTTCGGATACATTGGAGAAGTAGCCGTTGGAAAGAGTTGCTAGGCTTTCTTCCCCCATCCACTCCGGTGCTAAACCGGATTCTTTCAATTGCTCTACTTTGCTTTTAGTTTCCATTCGTATATCCTTTTTACTTGTTCTAAGAAGTCGTCAACACTATGTACACTTTTCATGAAGTTGCAAGTCCTGCAACATGGTACAACATTATCCAAACTGTGTAAAAGACCTGGCTGGATTCTGTCTAGGCCGTTATACACAAACTCAGCTTCGTCGCCCAAATAAGAACCCCAGGAGTTACCAAGATACTCATTCCCGGCTTTGTCCTTTCTGCGAGCTTTTCTGATCTCTCCTTTTTTGTTCCTGCCTAAATGCTTTCTGTTGCTGGGAGGCGAGTTGCAATATTCGCAATTCATCTGAGAAAGTTCCAAAAACTTCTCTAATGTTATGTCTGAGTCGTTGTACCCATGTGTCTTAAAAACATACTGAGCTGCCTTCTCTTTCAGTTTCTCGGCACTTTTAACCCTGTTATGCGCAGGCTTACCTAGTCTACGGGTTCGATTTAGCTCCGCTCTTATGCATCCACAACTCTCAGCCCTACCATCAGCTCTGGTAGTAAAAACTTTACCACAAGTACACTCAACCTCATGGAAGTAGCGGTACTTTCCATTTTCCTGTCTAACTCCAAACTTATTAATAATCTTAAGCATCCGAGAGCCATTGAGGGGCAAGGTCTGCGTTTTTAAGTTCTTCTAGTGTCATTTATTTGCCTTTATGATTTTTAAAATCTCTTTCGCTTTTTTCTTTAGCATTTCACCAACCCGCTCTCTATCTACTACAATCGCTCTTCTAGCTAAAGTTGGAAATCTTACACGCCATTTCATTTCTCCTCCAAACTGGGACGGTGTTCTAGTGTCATTTATCTAGCCTTTTTTAATTGGTTTTAAACCGTCATAACACGTTTTATAATGATCTCTTTCTTGTTCCAATTTTTTGATGTAGTCTTTATATTGTTTTTCACAATAATCCCAAGCAGCTTTATCACCTTTTAAATCAAAATATTTGCTACAATTTTCAAAAGTCTTTTCTCCTTCAAATCCTTTGTGGATAACCACACCTTCCATCCAATACTCTTCAAATGTTTTTAATTTCATTCCTCCTCCCATATCTTATCCCACTCCTGTACACTTTTACTATATCCGCCGCCGTCTTTGCCAGCAAAGAAATCGTGCAATTGTGTACCTTGTGATAATACATCAAACCATTGCATTTCGTCAAGGGCTTTCTTATCTAAGTTTCTCCAGTTACTCTTTAGTCCAATCTCTTGCAGCTTTTCGTTAGCCCGGTGACGGATAAACTGTTTCATTTGGTGCTTTGTCAGCCCCTGTACTTCCCCCAGTTCGAAAGCTTTGTCAATGAACTCGTCTTCTAAGTCAATTGTAATCCGCGCCGCTTCGTAGATTTCTTTTTTAAGCTCGTCTGTCCAGATTTCCGGATTTTCGGAAATAAACTGGTTAAAAAGCATACAGCCGGCTTTGGAATGGAGCTGCTCGTCGTTAATGCTCCAGCTAATGATTTGTCCCATTCCTTTCATTTTGTTAAAGCGTGTAAAGTTGAGAAGAATAGCAAAGCTGGAAAAGAGGTTTACCCCTTCGTTAAAAGCGGAGAAAACTGCCAAGGCTCGAGCAATGGAAGCTTTATCTTTACCGGAGACTCCGGACATAAGCCTGTCCAACTTAGCTTTAGTGGTAGGTTCTTGCACAAATGCCTCGTACTCCTCTAGCCCCAGACTGGAGTTGAGCTTGTCATAACCGTCGGCGTGGATTGTTTCAAAGCCGGCAAAAGTCTGGGCCATCATTTGAATTTCCGGCACTTTAAACTTTCTTGCAACGAAGGAGGACCAGAAGTCTGCAATGAACACTTCAGACTGGGTAAAGCCTTTTAGGATGTGGCCGATAAGGGATTTCTCAGCTTCTGTAAGAGCGGTCTTCCAGTCGTTGATATCGGACGCCATAGACACTTCGTCGGCAAACCAATGAGACTGGTGCGCTTTTTTCCACAGCTCGTAATATTCAGGATATTGAAAGGGCTTGTACACCGGACGAGCTTTAAGAAGCGACATGAATCTCCTAAACTTATTTTAGTTATCTATCCGTAATCACTGGTACATTCTACACTAAAGTGTCCAATTTGTCAACGTAATACTTTCTCAAGTTTCGTCATTGGGCGAATATCTTTTGCGCTGTCAATCTCTTCGAACGTAAAGTAATACTTCTGAAACGTATAACCGTCGGTTAAGTCTGTGATAAGACAACCGTATTGGCTGTGTAAAATGTCGGTAATATAAAGGTGAAGTGTGTCGCCGATAAGAAGCTCTTCGCCGATTTTATATTTATTCAACGAAGGACTTGCTCCAGTTTTGTCAGCGGGCGAAGTTTGGATGTGCGCTTGTAATTATGTGGAAATAAGCTATGGTACTCTCCGTCGTCAAATTTTATAGGCACGAACAGGAGTTTCTCTTCAACTGTAAGAGGCTCTTCCCATTCACAAACCGTTCCAACACGGTTTCGTACTATCCAAACAACTCTATCGCCAGGTTTAAAGTTCATTCCAAATAATCCCAGATTACAAACAAAAGTATAATAAAGACTCCAAGTGATAATCCGAACAGAAAAGACAGCGGCTCAATTTCTGTCACAAAAGCGCCCGTTCCAGTTTTGTAGCGAGCCGAGTTCCGTCAATTTCCGCCTCGAAGTCGAAGTTGTCTATATCATAGTTTAGTGATTCTATGCTTCCGTCTTCTTGGACAGAAGTGTAATAATATTTGTTCTTTTTAATAGAGACCCTCTTTATGGTAATGGTGTAGACATGGTCCGATCCGGTCCACCCCTCAGCGGGGGATTTAAGCACATCTCCAGCTTTGTACTTTGACCTAGTTGAACTTGTCTTCGATTTCTTTGTCACTGTATTCCTTCTTTTCTACCTCTTTCTTTTCTTCTTTAAGATCCGCTTTGAGCTTTTCAACGCGCTTTTTCTCGTCTTGCGGAAAATCAGTGTGTCCAACAGCTTTTTTGACCAGGAATATTTTTCCAAAGTAAGCCGCAATAGCCCCAGCTGAAGCCAAAAAAAGAAGGATTTTGTGCCATATTTTCATTTTAAAGCCTTTTGTAGTTTTGTAGCGTGATCTATGTCTGTTTCTCTTATTATAGCCTCGCCATTTTCTTCTAAATAGTAAAAACTAATGCCTGTTGGAGCCTTTATTGTAAATATCTTACCTAGCGGAAAAATATCGCTCCAATATGTGTCAGGGTATTCTGAAATCACTACAACCTTGTCACCTTTTTTAAATTTCGGCATAGGGCATTCTACCATAAAGTGTCCAATGTGTCAATGTGCTTCTTTTAAGTTCTTTCCAATCGCAGCCGGAGCTTTGAGTTTAATCGACAGCTTATAGTTGTTTTCCATGATTTCTTGCACCAGTTTTGCGCATTCCTCGGCCCTATCCTCTGGCACACTCATAACAAGCTGATCGTGAATCTGGAGACTTACCCAAGCATCAATTCCAATCTCTTTAAACTTGCGATTAATGGCGATGGCGGCTTGATTTACAATGGACGCTCCGAGAGACTGAATCTGGAAGTTTTTTGCATTGTTAATGCCGTTTTTATAGTCCATTACCCAGAATTTTACAGTATCTTTTCCATGTCTAGACTCCAGCCGGCGGACATACTGGAAGTCCCGCAGCTTATCTCCGTGAATACGGTAAAGTTGCTTTACTTTAGGCAAGTGCCTAATTCTCCCAGCTTCAGAGCGGACAAAGCCAAAATGCTGCGCCTGCTCTTCAGAATCTTTCATCCATTGTGCCAGGCCTGGGAACCCTTTTAAATAGCCGTCGTACTTCTTTTCTGCCTCGGCTGTGGGTATTCCCAGAGTTTTGCCGAGGGCATAAGGCGTTTGGCCGTATGGAATGCCCAAACTATACACTTTTGCAGCTTGGCGCAGGGGCTTATTTATTTTTCCTAGATAATTAGCAGCTTTTTTGTCGGCAGAAACCCCCTGTAAGTCTTCTGTTTTAATTGCAATAGTTGAGTAAAAGTCGTACCCGTTTCTAAAAATATCCCTAAGTCCCTCGTCTCCGGACACATGAGCAAAACAGTTATGTACTCTGATGTTATCGCAAATAAACTCGTGGTTATCTTCTACGGAAATGTCCACCATGTCAGACTCTTCAGATTTAATAATAAGGAGTAGTTCAGCTTTTGGAGATTCTACTTTCCCTATCATAGCCTTTTTTAGTGGTTTTTTTCTTTCACAAGTAACAAAGTCTGAAAAACCAAACTCAATCAACTTATTAATACTTACGGCAGTAAATCTCACTTGATAAAGTCTGTGATTACCTTTAGGAGCTAATCCAATGCGCCCATCCAGTCCCAGCGTGTTGCCTAGTGTGCAAATGTCGGACGCAAGTTTAGCTGATTTAGTTGAAATAGACAGCTCCGCTTTACGGCTACTATACGTCCCGTCTGTGTCGATCAGTCCAGCAAAAAAATTGAGACGGCTACTAAGAGGGGCGTTTAGCACATACTCCGGAATGTGAAGTAGTTTGTGCCGGTTGTCAGCCAGGTTAAAAGTCTTTTTGAAAATGTCCACAAGCCAGGAATCGTGGCATCTGTAGCTTTCCATTCCACCTGTCCTACGGTCTTCATATTTTTTAGGACTGGCTCCGATAGATTCCAAAGCCGCTGCAAATCTAGTAGTTACTCCATCTTCGTGTAGACCACATATTCCGACATATTTTGAAGAAGTGGTGCAAAAAACACCGTCTCCTAAAAATGCCCCTAGAGCCCAAAACACTTCGTCAGTAACGGTCATGTTTGCAAATGACTTAGTAGACTCCTTGAGGTAAACTGGTAATGTAGTATGGGCGGAGTTGTTTTGGCATACTAGCTTGTGCTCTTGTAGAACATCCCCCACAGATAAGTCCTCTGCTCTTTTCCAGCCAACTCCTTCCACGTACACTTTATGATCTGGGGAACACCTTACAACTCCCTTCTTGGTGACTAGTTCAATAGTTATCTTCGAAGAGTCCCATTTGTTAGTTATTTTTTTATAACCTCCAGAAGTGAAGATTAGTTCTCCGATTTTGACGTCTTTAATTTCCTTAATTCCGTTTATTGTGCCTACTTTAGAGTGCTTTGATACGCAGTGCGGTTCCAGTGATTCATAATCGTCGTCTACAAATGAACGGCCGGGGCCGGAGATAAAGAATTCGCGGATTACATTTGTGTATTTGAGCACAATTGGGTCTTGCTCGCCTTCTTCCTTCGGACGGGGCAATTGCTGGAGGTTTGAGCCATAACGGCCGGAGATAGTGCGGTGTTGAAAGAAGCTGGGATAAAAAATACCCTCTTCGTGTTCCTCTAGATAGCCGTCCATGTACGTGCCTTTCAGTTTGGACAGCTTATTATAGTTTGAAAGCTTTTTGGCCCAGTCCTGTTTGTGGTCGTCGGCTAAAGCTTGAATCATGTCGTCGTTGAACTGGGGGGCTCCTTTGTCCGTCTTTGACAGCGGCTTAATCTTCATGAAGTCGAAGACGATTTCCCCCAGTTGTTTTTTGGAACTGATGTTCAGCGGCTCTAGCTCTTCAAAAAGCGTCTTAGAGACGCTTTCTAGCTCTTCCTGTGGGACAGCCGGGGTTCCTTGTAAAAACGCTTTATACGGAGATTCTGGCAGCAATCCGATGTTCTTGGCAGTGAAGGAATACGCTCCCTTCTCTGTTCGCACCAGTGGGACAGAGTTCAGGTCCAGAAGCTTTGTAGCGAACTTGCCTTTGATGCTTGGCGGGTACAGTTCCAGGGCTTTTTCTCTCTTCCAGGCTTGGGCAGCTTCTGTGGAAAGGAGGTCGGAAAGAATGCCCTGCTCTAGCTGGGACATGTCCTTTATAATTGCTTCACGGGTCTTTTCAATAAGCGGCAAGTTAAGGTGGACGCCTTTCTGTTCCATTGTAATAGTAACGTCTCGGTAAAGCGGCATGACCTCTTTGTCATAAAAGAACTCTTCCAACCCCTCTTCTTCCAGTTTTGTGCGGTAATATTCCGCCAGCCGGAGAGTTAAGTCGGCGTCGGCACAGGCATATTCTCCCATGACTTCTAAATCCGCTTTAAACATCTCTTTATTGCTTTTGAGCCAAGTTCCGCCGTTTAAAATGACGTTCTCTTTAAGGCGAATCTGCTCTTCGTTAGCCGCGCTCTCGATGTCCAGTCCCAGTTCAGACTGGAGCTGAATTGCAACGCCTTTGAGAGAGAAATCGCCCTCCTCGTCAACGGTATGCTTCATTAACATTACGTCCGCTAACAGCGCTGGGACAAGGTCAATGGCGAAGTTTGAACGCACAATGCGGCAGTCAAAGCTTCCGTTCCACATTAGCAGCTCTTTTGTAGCTAGCTTGTTTAAAACGGCGCGGAAACCCTCTTCTGAGCACATTTGGACGAGTTTGCCCTCTTTCTTTTCCCAGGTCCAAAGTGGCAAATAAAAAGCCGTTCCAGTTTGTCCAGAAATGGAAAGTCCGATGACTTTATCTTTGCGTACGTTAAGTCCGGTCGTCTCTGTATCGAAAGCAAAGCAGACATATTCGTCAATGTGCCGGCAAAGAGCTGCATAATCCTCGGCAGAGCGAACAATGGTGTACTTTTTGTCGAGAGTCATTTAAGCGCCTTCGCCAGTTTAGTGCCGGGGGTGTGCCGTATCCATCCTCGGCTTACTCCAAGTTCTAGCGCACTATGAAGGCAAACGTGGTCGGGAGTTTGAACGGTCCCATCACTTCTTTTAATATCGTAAATATGATATTTCCTGTCTTTAATGGCTTTTATAACAGCTAGATCATTGTTATCAGTCCAAGTTAAAACATCTCCGACATTGTATTTTGGACTCATTTCAACACTTTTCCCAGTTTTGTGAACAGGCGAAGGTTTGCTTTGTAATAGGGTATAGGGGAGAATTCATCGGAAAAGTCTAGAGCCACTAAATAAACATCGCCTTCGTGATATGAAAACTTGAAGCTATCCGAAACCACTTCCCCAGTTTTGTCTACTTGATACTCGTCTCCTACAATAATCACTTTATCGCCAATTTTAAACATGTAAGACTTGTTCCATGCTTACTAAGATAAACCAATCCCTAACTCGTGCTTTTTCCTCGGCAGTAAAATTGCCGCCGCTGTTAAGCTTGTTATACATCCCTTCCAATCCGTCAAAATCATAACCTTCGTTGTAATAGCTCAAAAGCTGGTCAACAAAGTCTCGGTCTGTCCATTCTTTACAAGCTTCGGTGTGAGTACGCATTTCGTATGAAAGTTCGCGATAATCCGTAGTTGTAACAAAAGGAATCACTGTGCCTCCACCAAACTCATTGCCGCCTTTAAGCAAGTCTTCCATTGTCAAAACTTTAACTTCGCCAAAAGCCCCCTTTAAAGCTTTCTCTAATATATCTTTCTCTTCTTCAGTGAGTTTTGTTTTGTCAGGAATCGGAACAGAGGAAACAGCCGGAGTTTCCGGCTGCTTTTTAAGGAGCTTTTTTAGCCATTTCAAAGGAGAGCCTTTTGCAGTTTTGTTACGGGAGTCATTCTTTCTTCTGTAGAAACCAAGGTCACTTTGTATTCTGGAAAGTAAGCCCAGTACCGATTTCCTTTGTCTTTGTATCCGTAAGTTATTCTCGTGATACTATATACTCCAGTATATGTGCGGGATGACGGAATTGTAAATTCATCCCCAACTTTAAACTTCGGCTTCTTTTTCTCGCTCACGCTGTCCGTCCTTTATAGCTTTGTTGATTTGATAAAGATCGTTCTGGTCCAGAGGTTCAGGTGCTAATTGTTCACATACGCTCATTATAGCACTCTCATCTACATTTGACAAGGACAAACTGAAGCAGAAAGAGTTCAAAGTGTTCACCCAACTTCCCTGTAAACCAGTGTGCGCGTTTTTTACAAAATAGTCCACAACTTCCGGAATTCTGGTGCGGTGTTCGCCGTAGAGTTGCAAGTAAAACTCTCGTAAATCTTCGGAAACTTGTACCAGTTTTGTTAGAGAAAACTTTGCCTGTTGTTTTACAGGCTTGGGCGCAGGCTTAACTGGGACAAAAAGCTCTCCAGGGTTCCAAAAGCCGTCATCGTCGCGGCAAGAAAAGAAAAATCTGCACAAATCTGAACATTGAACATCAACTACTTGCAAAAGCTCAGCACCTTTGTTCCAAGTCAACTGGAACGTCTCTTCGTCGTAAATTGTATGCGCCAAAGGGAATATGACGCGGAATCTGTGCTGTTCGTCGGTGTGCGAAGTGGAGGGAAGACAAAGACAAGCAAGTCCGGCCGCTTCAACGATTTGCCGGCATTCTTCAATGGTCATAGAATCGTCCACATCGAAAACAAGCAGGTCTGTTGAAACGAAGTTTTCGTTTTTGCGGGCCCCGCTGTATAGAGCCGGGCTCCAAGCGAAGGACGTAATAAGCTGGAGCAAGGTTTCATCGTCGTGGAATTCGCGCACTTCCGGCACTGTCCCAGACTTCTTAGCTTCGATGCGCTTTTCGTCTTTATTCGCCGGCCGCGGTTTAATTGATGGGAAAACTGAGATTTTCATAGGCAAACCTTGTGAGCCGTCATTTCAACGCCTGTTCCAGTTTAGTTGCAGGTCGCCACCTATTGTGAAGAGTGCTCATATTGCACACACTGATTATAGACTCATTACCGAACTTATCTATCGCAACAAAGTTGTAACACTCTATATCTTTTCTAACGCCTATGATGCGAATAGTGAACTCCGATGGTTCTGATCCTGCCCATGAAAGTACATCTCCAGCTTTATATTTAGGGCTCATTTAAGGACTCGCTCTAGTTTAGTTTCGTGACGAATTATATTTTTATAGTGAAGATAACAACACCCATCATCCCAAATTGCCAAAAATGAGTCGTCCATATGGATTAAATTGTATTCTTCCGGGTTTACAACTGTACAGTGTATAGTTTCTCTGTCAATCGGCTCTACCACTAACCTGTCGCCTGCTTTAATGTTGTGCGCGCCGTACTTCATGGACTAAAGCTTATCACATCTGGGACGGGTTTGTCAATAGTCTTAGCGTACATTGTTGTACAAGCGGCGAAACCGGCTATAAAGCTGAGAATAGCGCAAGCAACGCATGTCCCAGTTGACCAGCGGGCGTTGCGGTCGGAATATCTCATAAAAGGGCTTGCTCCAGTTTTGTAGCAGGTCTAACGTACGAGAGAGGAGGGCGAGCTGGTTTTTCCGGGTATTTATCCCATAGAATCTCAATTGTAGGTTGAGTTTCCATGTTATGGAAGTATAAATACTTAACCTCTGCGTTAGTGACCGTCCCGAACATCCCGTTAACTTTGGTCTCTCCAGAGAACTTCACGCGGTCTCCTAATTTAAACATCATCTAAAGAACTCCCTTCTACTCTGTAAATCTTGTTAGCCAGCAAATCTGTGATGGTCTGTCTAGATACTTTGTAAATGTCAGCAATTTCTTGGTGAGTTATCTTTCCTTTTACGTATAAGCCCTTTATTTCCCGCACTTGCTCTTTAGTTAGTTTAGCTTTTTTGTGTTCCCATCCTCGGAATTGTTTCGGCTGAAGTCCAGTCTGTACGGCGTGTATTTGGTTTTCCGATTGCGTCGTCCATTCCAAATTTTCCGCTCTGTTATCCAGTTTATTGCCGTTTTTGTGATTTACAAAAGCCTTATTCTCCGGATTTGAAACAAACAAAGATGCTACCAACCTGTGAAGAGAGTAGCGTTTGGGTCTACTATCCTTACAAACAGTAACCCGATAATAGCCGCTATTTGTTAAGTCTAACTTAAGAATTTTGCCGGTTTTTAGGTTCTTAACCTCCCCATCAGATGACACCTCATAATTATCATAACCCGGGATTGGTTTAGAGGTCATCATGTGCGTCTCCACTAAACTTCTCTGTAATAACAACAGTCTTGCCATCTTTCCCTACAATGGTCTTAGATAAGTCATAAGTGAAAGCTTTCTGCTTTTCCTCGGCCGATTTCATCTCAAGAAGAGTGTTATAGTACATTTTAAACGTGGAACATTCGGCTGAGTTCATTTTACGGAAGCTTCGGATGTCCATATCATATAGCATAAGCTTATTCTGTCCGCGTTTTACCTTGTCCGTAGAATGCGGGTCTCGAATTTTACAATAGCCCCAGCTGAGTACGGACATTCCGGCTTCTTCTTCTAAACGCAGGATGGGACGGTGAATCTGAATAATGTCTGAGCAGATGTATTTCATTTGGCTACAGCCGAGGACTGCGTCTGCATCAAGCGGCACTTCGCCTTTTTGACCAGAGCCTTTGTTAACTTGCGCCATAGGTATGCCAAAGGCGTTGAGTTCCACAGCCATCTCTTTCAGAGTAATCATCATAGAGTTCAACGTTGATGCGTCGTTTTCTCCGAGACAGTGTACGTGGTCAATGGCAAAAGCTGCAACATCTCCGATGGTCTCTTTATACCGCACCAGTTCGCGTTTGATCCAAGACATAGACACGTCTTTGGTTTTACCGCTGTCGTCATAGCGTGAGAGAATGTAAAGGCGGTCGGACACTTCCGGATAGTCTTCCACCATTTTAAACCAACGCTGTCCCAGTTTCTCGTCTGTCATTTCCAACGAAACGTAAACGCAGCAACTGTTTGGGTTGTTTTTTAGAATTTCTTTAAAGAATAGGAGCACTACCTCAGACTTCCCCGTCCCCGAATCACCGATAAGCCCCAAAAGCTCTTGTCTGCTCCACTGGTAGTGTAAACAGTCAAAGTCCTTCGGACCGTTGACGAATAGAGCGGGGTTTCTTTCTCCGGTAATTTTACCGCTTTTTTTAAGATCGTTAATGCTGTAAATACCAGCTTGGCTCTTTCTCTTCTCTGCAAAGTTCATATCCCTCCTAGGGCATTGCCTGTCATTTTAGTGTTTGTTCCAGTTTAGTCAGAGGCCTATAAAACTTAACAAACTGGTCTTTATAAAGAGCATTTGTATATTTATAAGCCCTATGTTTAACGCTTTCTTGGTCCACTGGTGAAAAGTAGATTATGGTCTCTCTGATTGCAGTTATTTGCACATTAACCCCGTTACTCTTATTAACCCACACGTCCCATGTTTTCATTTTAGCACCTTTTCTAGCCGAGAAACTTCGGCGGCGTCCTTTTTAGCAATAAATTCTATGTAGTCTTTTTCCAGGACAGATACTCTGTATGAGTCCGAACGCACCTCGGTAATAATGCCCTTAACTTTGCAAGTCTTATTGCAGCAATTGCAGCGGATAAAGTTGCCCACTTTAAAATCATTCTTCAATGATTTCGTATCCATAAAACTCCTTAAGTGAGGAAAGTTTTTGCTCCATTTCTTCTTTCAGCTCCGGCATTTCTTCAATAACGAAAACAGCCGCAGCGGCGACTGGGAGAGAGTAGCAAGCGCAGAAAAGCGCCAAAGACGCAATTCCGTTTTCTTGTACATTTTTCAGCAAATCCGATTTAACGGCTCTAAATTGCGCAATTTGCAGTTTCATTTAAGGACTTGTTCTAGTTTAGTTAGCTTGCGATAGCGTTTTTCGAACTCTGCGGTGCGATAGCTGAATACGTCGTCCCATTCCTTGTTCGTAGGCTTAGTAAAGACCCAGTTCTCCTCAATATCAGAAATCTTTTCAACTAAAAGCCCACCATCTGAGGCATTTTCTCCGGAATAGTAAAGGTCCACCACTAAATCGCCAACTTTATATTTCACGGTTTGTCCTAAGGAAAAAAGTGAGGAAATCTGCCCTTTCCCCGTTGCTCACAATTTTAAATCCAATACTCCTACTACTCAGTCTAGCCGAGGTTCTTAGCGTTTAGGCATGTGACGCCTTTTATTCTACTTCTGTTTGTCTCTCAGGTCAGCAGATAGTTCGAAAGTAATGTAGCTTCTTTCTCCGCCCGGCTCAAAGTCCGCAACTTTAATTTTGTGTTCGTCCGGCGTGATTGCTTCTTTGGCGAGCATTCGGTCGTATTTGTCTCGCGGTCGGGAGACTTGCAAGTAGCCTTCGACTTTTTTGCCGTTGACTGTGAGTTGCACGTCTTTGTCGATTTTGAGATAGTACGTTTTGTTGCCGTTTTCGTCACGTTCCGGTTCTCCTGTTTCCTTATTCCGGCGCTCAATTACAGAGCCGATTTGCGGGAATAGTGTATTCTTTTTCTTTTGTTGTTCAGCCATTGATTTTCTCCTCGTTTGGCGTTTCAGTGATTGTAAATTGCTGTAGTACAGTTTCGACTCCGAGCGCAACAAGAATATCTGAAATGGCTTTACAAGCACTGTAAGCCTTAACCAGATCAATGTCGTCGGCATTTTTAACCGAAATAAGCTCGTCGTGAATCGGATACTGCATTGCCGCCAAAATCAGGCGTCGTTTTTGCGAATTCCCGAGTTTCGGCAGAAGTTCGTGTTCCAGTTCGTGAAGCGCTTCTCGGTGGCGCATCTCAAGCTGGGACATTGTTTCTTCGGCTGACAGTTTAGTGTTTTCCATATTTACTCCCATGAAATAGTTAAAATGTATTGCTCGTGATCATCACTTTCTACCAGGTAGCCCAAACTTGTAAGAGCTGCATTCAATTCTTCAAAGTAATCGGTGAACTTCTTGATTCTCGTTGCTTTATGGCCTTGGTTGGCAGCGGACAAAATACTGCAAGAGACATCACGAAAGTAGGCGTCTTTGTGGAAATCTTTGTTAAGCTCTGAAAGAGTCTTGACGTGGTCTAAAGTTGGAAACATTAAATATCCTCCTTAGCTGGGGCAGTTTTACGAAAGCTCTTAGCCTTTTCAGCGGCTGGAGCTGTTGTATTTGCAGCCGGCGCGGCGGACTGAGCTGGGGCAGCGGCTGGACGAATCGGAGCCGCATCTCTTCCGGCCGCAGTATTGCCGTCGTCGTCTTCAACGCCAAGGTTTGCCAGAGCCTGCAATCCTCCACGTCGAGCATAGGTTGTCCCAGCAATCTGAGCTTGTGGATCACCTTCTTTAGCGTACACAATTTCAGTCAGGCCGGAAACAAACTCTCCGCTTGTGTGCAAGAAGATAGTTTGGACAAACTTCTTCCCTTCCACAAAAACCGTCGGCTGCCAAACAGAGATGCCTTGGGCATTCAAAGCTGGGAGACAAGCCTCTCGGACTGAGTTAATATCAGCGTATTTGCTTTTAAAGAACGGGTTTTTGCTATCTTTAACAGCGTTGCTCATTTGGCCTTGTGCGATTACCAAAGCCCCGGCAATGTTTGAGATAGTGTCAGACATTAGTTTCATTATTTTCCTCCTTAGAAACCAAGAAGTTCAACGGCTGTTTCAAGAGCCTTAACCTGAGCGGTTTCAATGTCCTCTCCCAGTCCTGTGACCGTCACAGAGCGGTTAATAAGAATGCCTTTGTCCGACTCTTTGAGCAGTTTGAGTGACAAAACGCACTGGGCTTTACCGCCAAGAGCTGGGGCAGCTTGTGTGAATTGAAGATCATACATTTCATGACCCTCTTTAAGGCGTTTAACGAGCTTTTTAACATTAGACATAGCGTCCTCCTTGGACTTTGCGGAATACGCCTTCGATAACGTATTCCTTTAGTTTATAAGATGCAATTGATGGGTCTGTGGAATGCAAATTAACAATGCCGGAAACCGCGGCTGCTTTTGACTCTGGGTCAAACTTCACTTCGACAATGTGAAAGCCGCCTTTAGAATCTTTGTGCAGCCCCACGGCTGGAAACGGAAGCTCTGTAGCGTCCGCTTTAAGCTGCTTTTCCACGTTTTTGTACTTTTTAAGCTCAGCTGAGAGTTCTTTAATAACCTCTTCAAGCTCTTTTTTCGTTCGAGCGTCACTCATGTGTTTCTCCTTGGTGTTTATTTTAAGTTTTGTTCCCGTTTTGTAGCTTTTTTAACGTATTTAGAATAGATCTCTATTTCTTCTCCGTCTTCATACCTAATCTCAAGCTCTTCTGTTTCAAATGACTTTTCATTTTTGATAACAGTGGCTAGTTTTTTTCCTACTACAACTCTTTCTCCGACTTTAAATTTACACTTTTTAAACGGGCGACTGGTTAGAGCAGTCCGGAGCTTTTCGTTACTTTTCCAAAAGCACCTTAATCCTAAAACAAGAAAAATACCCAACACCCCTGTACAAGCAAGAAAAAGCTGCCACGTCTTAAAATCTCTAATGTCCTCAAAATCAAGAGATTCAGCAATAACTACTAAAGTCCATATAACGTTGGAAACTATCAAAAAAAAAGATAATTAAAAATACAGTCATTTTTTCTCCAATTTGACCAAACCGTCCATGCTTTTGTGCTTGCACAAGAGAAAATATTCGCAGCGGCGACCGAAGGCAAAACAACTGTCCCAGTTTTTTTCAAACTGTCCAGCTTCGATATTATAGCGCATTTTTTCAAAATCGTCAAAGGTTTTTTCAGTTATTTCTTCAGAAACCTCGTCGAGTATTAATTGAGTGTGTATTTGCGGCTCTTTTTTGTACAGCTTCTTTTCAATTACGGAATAGCCGGCGTTTCTTGTGCCTTCGTGTTCGCAATAAGTTGACAACTGGGACGACGTCTTTACAGAGTCTTCGGCGTATTTAGTGGAACTTGTCTTATTGTCCATTACGTAAACGCAGCCGGGCTCTTTGTTAAAGCTGCAAGTGTAGTCAATTAATCCAACAACTTCGTCGCCGTGTCCATTTGGTAAAGAAACAGCTTTTTGAATGTCAAACACCTGTTCAATTTCCGGCAAAATGTCACGCTGATAGGCGTCTACCATAAGCTTTCCTTTTTCAACCAAAGAAAGCCATGTAATGTAATTGTAAAGAATCTGATCAGCCTCTTCCAGCTTTTGCTTTGTTTTCATAGCCGCGTCGCAAGCCTCTTTAAACGCGACAAACTCGTCAAGACTTACATAGCCCGGTTCCAGAGACCGGAGCAGTTCTAAATGAGAATTGTTTAGCAACTCCGGAGAGAAATCGGACTTGAAATAGTCTACTAACGGATTTTGTGCAAGCTTTACAGTTTGTCCATTGTGTTCAATTTCCGTCATATTCTCAAGAAAAATCCCGGCCGCAGTCTTTGTAGCGAGCTGTTCGCTCTCAGACGCGCTTAAAACTGCTTTCTTGGTGAGAAGAAGATGGGAGAATGCTTCGTCAAGGGCTGAGCCGAAAAACAGCGGAGAAGCGATTTTAACGCCTCTCAGACGCTCTTGATAGCGTAGCCGCCACTTCTCTGAGCAAGAGGTGTAGGTTTCTCGGGCGGAATGGGAGAGTTTCATAGACTCGTAAGCTCTTTTTGAAGCTCTTTAATTTTTTTCTCAAGCTCCTCTTTCTTCTTTTTCTTGGCTAACCCCTCTCTAGTTAAACGAGCTTCGAGTTCTTCGTCCGTCTCTAGTCTCTCCGCTTCCAAAGAGTAATATTGAGTGTCATAGAAGCCGTCATGTATTATGTTTACGCTATACCCTTCGTACTTTTTTTTGGCTGCTTCCAATTTGGCAACGACTTCGGAAATTTCCCCGGAAAGGTCAAAGTCTTCTTCGGTTTTTGTGATAGTTTGCTTCATTTCAACTCCTCTTCTAATCGAGTAGGCTTTCGTTCCGGCTCTGTAGACCTGTCCACTAACTCTATATTCTCGAACTAGTCGCTGGTGTGTCCGGTGGTGTGTATCTATACGTCTTATTAAGCGCTTCTAAAATGACGAACCTATTCTCTACTCCGTCTTTGTCCACTTGGAAGACAATATCGCCAGGTTTAAACTTCGGCTTCTTCATTTTAACACCTTTGCAAGCTTAGAAGCATGTGTTATGCTTTCCACGCTAACGCACCACGAGTAGGGTTTGTCTTTAATTTTGTAATACTCTGGTCTATGTTTTGGAACGTCTACTCCTACTACCGTTCCAGGTCCTTCCTCTGAGTATACCGTCGCGATCGTTCCAATTGGAAGAAATCCCCATTCTTCCTTTACTATAACCACAACATCCCCTACTTTGAACTTGCTCATTTTAATCCTTTGAAATCGGATGATCAGCCGGAAATTCCGCTTTCATCTCTTCCAATCCCTTCCCATATTTTAGCCAAGAAATACCGTTCGGCTTTTTCGGCAACGCTTTGTCCGCGGCTGCAATTGCTTTGTAAAACAGCCGGGAAATCAGTCCCAGTTTGATGTGGGAGTGTTCGGCGACAAAAGCTCTATCCGTCAATGGGACGGAAAAGGCGAAGCGATAAAGCTGGTCCAGGTTATTTTGCCAGAAGTAATTGCGATGTTTCCAGACAATTTTATAGCGGTATTCAATTGGACGGCGCGGATCAAACGGCAACTCTTCATTTCTTTCAAGCGTCGGCCGGAGTTGCCAAATCTGTTTAGCGAGCTTAATCGGATTAAACCGCGGTAGTGGATAAGGGGGGAAATCCCAGCCGGTCAAATGGCGCTCTTTTAAAAGCCCTAAAGCGCTTAGCCCTAGAATCTCGTCCCTTGAAATAGGGCTACCTGAATAGCCAGGGCTACGGATGATTTCATAACGATCCCCCAGTTTAATTAGACAAGCTTTAAAACACTCTTCCAAAGCTTGTGGGTTAACGGGAAGGCCGAGTTTTTGCGCATAAGCAGTGTAAACCCAGCCGTTCCCAGATGGCACAGGGTTGCTTTCTGTAACCAGCTTGTGATGATAGCGAGACCAGCGATCTTGATAGTTAGACATATTCAACTCCATGTTTTCGTACAATAAACAAAATTAAGTCCTCTTCAGCCTGGGCTTCCGCAGTAATAATGCGGTTTTTCATAGCCGAAATAATCTGCTCTGGGTCTTTGCAAGTGTACGGCTCAGCGCACCATTTGTTAACAGAAATCTGGGACAGGTTTACCCAAATTTCGCGGGGAATTTTAAGCGGTTTATTCATTTCTTTGCTCCTTTACATTTGTCACAGCAACAGACCCATTCCGTTCCTTTACACTCTTCTTTACAACATTGTCCGCCGACTCCGTTCATTTGCTTCTCCCAGTTGTAGGAATTTCCTCGTTTCTAGTGCAGTTCTTTCCGCAAGAGGCGGAATAATTAACGGCTCCGTTGCAGTTGGTGAAGTATCGATATCTTGCATCGTAAAAGCGGTAAACTACACAGCCCTCCGTTTCGAAGAGTCTCTGCACATTAAAATTGCCTAATGCTCCGTTTTGAGAAGTTGGAATACCTTCTCCGGCACAAGAGACGGTTAAAAGCAGCAATAGTAGAGTTTTCATTTACACTTCCTCGATTTTAAAAGATACGATCGCTTTTTTACTAATGTACTCGCCGTCAAATTCCAGCCAATAAGCTCTCATAATCGTATTTTCTGCCACCTCTCGAGCCGTTCTTCTGAACATGACTCCAGAAGCTTCTACAACTCTGGAATACGTTTTGCCGGAGTCTGTAGTGATAGTCAGCTTGACTTTAGGCTGTTTTGCCAACCATCCTTCGTCCGTTTCTGTTTTTACATGGTGTGAGTCGGTTATACGCTGTCTTATAGTATCTAAAGTGATCATAGCAGAAATAAAAAAGAGAGCAAAAATAATAAAATCACCTAAAGTCATAATTCCCCCATAAATTTGCACCGTTCGAGAAAAAGCTCAGCGTCTGAGCCGAAAAGCTTCTCTTCCGGAGATAGTTCACATACTAAAATAGCTTCAAAAACTATGGAACGGACAAGTCCCATTCCAGGTCTAGCTATGGTCTTTAAAACTCCGCCGACGTAAAGCTGCCCATTTTCGTCTTGGTAAACGTACATTAATTGAGCCTTTGACGAAACGTCATTTAAGCACCTGTGACAGTTTTGTAGCCGGAACTACCTCTTCTTGGTAAACAAATCCCGTACCCCATCTGTTATTGGTATTAGGATTTGTAAACTCTGACGAATTTATATGAAGAATATCGCCTTGTACTTTTGTAACAGTGACTATCTTATTTATGAAAGACTCATCTATATATGACCGTTCTCTACTCAGAATTACCACTTTATCTCCAACTTTATATTTGCTCATTTCAAAGTCTTAGTTAGCTGTGATTGTAAATGTAATGTTGTCCGTGTAGTCGCCGGCCGGCAAATTAGTGTTTCCAGTATAGCTAATGTTTACGTTCTTGTCAATAGGCGCGGCTGAAACAAAACTGCGGTTAAACTCTGTCCCAGTTGTGAGATTCACCGCTTGTCCGCCGTACGTTAAAGTGTACGGAACGAAATGAGTTGCGTTTAATACCAGTTTGCCCAGATTTTGAGACGAAATCTGGATTTTATAGCCGTCTTTGGAGTTCGACCGCTCTGTAACGACCGCAATGAGCGCTCCAGACTGGGACGCGTCCAATGGCAATGTCGAAGCAAGCGGCTCCGGAGCGATTGCAATGGACAGAATGGACGGAACTGTGCCTTTTAAAAACAGCATTCCAGTTGTAGCTGTGCGCGCAGAGACGCTGATTAGCGCGGCTAAAATTGCAATAGAAACGTAAATAAGATTCATTTATTCCTCCGTAGCTTTTTGGTATTCTTCTCGGCTGACCCGATTTCCGTTAATATAATACTCTTCAACCGTAACCGTTTCTGTGACGTTTGGCGAAAAAGCCCAGACCAGAATATTGCTCCATATGTGGTGGAATAAAACCCCTAGTGCAAAGCATCCTACGGCATCTACTACGGTAGTTCCGTTAAACGCAAACTGAGCGATTGGAAGAGCTGTTAAGACTGCAAAAAGGCAAATAATGCAATATTGAGCTATAAATTTCATTCATCCCCTTCGCATTGCTGCGATAACTTTTTTGTAATATGGAAAGCGGCGCGGATATTTCAGCCGAGAACCGCCGGCAACTCCCGCATTGTAACAGACCAAGTATAGATTGTCAACGCGATGTTTACATCTTTTTTTCGCCGCGGCTAAGATTTTTACCCCCAGTTCAATGTTCGTACACGGCTGGAGGAGCTGCGCTGTGGTAAGCTTATGAAACTTCTTTCGAATCTGGAGCAGTCCAAAGTCTTGTTTGTCGCGGCTAATCGAGAGCGGATTTCCGCCGCTCTCTACGGCAATTACGGCGTTTGTCACTGTCGGGTCTACGTTGTGCATAAGAGAGAAGAAAAGAACGCATCCTTGCAGAGTCATGTAACCCTCCTTGTTAGGGAGAGTTTACCATAACGCAGCGAGTCTGTCAAGTTTGTCTATTTAAGGGCTTTGGCGAGCTTTGTAAGAGGTCTGAGGAACAGGTCGTGCG
>Ga0307416_100000363_pt1 | contig 23569 bp, 22 predicted proteins | sample DK1Cmetagenome_2_FD_203821 | JGI IMG/M metagenome (GOLD analysis project Ga0307416, IMG submission 203821) | Maize rhizosphere microbial communities from greenhouse at UC Davis, California, United States - DK15-C-3 | ecosystem: Host-associated > Plants > Roots > Rhizosphere > Soil | place...
CCCGGTCTTGATCACTCCGCGTCTCCACTCGGGCGGGCCCCGAAGAGCAGTTTCAGGCCCGGTGGCGCAATAAACGTTGTGGCCATCACCATCAGCAGAATAGCACCGAAGACAGCCTCATTCAGGATGCCAGCCCGCCGCCCGATGTCGGCAAAGATCAGCCCAACTTCACCCCGCGGAATCATGCCTACCCCGACCACGAGCCGGCGAAACTTGGCCCATGGCGCCGCCCATCCCGCGGCCACCTTCCCGACGATGGCCAGCAGGATGAGCACTCCAGCCACGCCCAGGATCCCGCCAGCACCTTCTCGGGTCGGATCGAGGAGCCGCAGATTGACTGACGCGCCGACGCTCACGAAAAAGATGGGAGCAAAGATCGATGCCACCGGCCGCACTTCCCGTTCGATGGTGTCGAACTGATTTGTTCCCGAGAGGATGAGACCTGCGGCAAAGGCGCCGATGATGAGGGCGGACCCGGCCAATGCCGCGAGGGCGGCAAGTCCAAGGGCGAACGCGATGGAGATCACCAGCAGGACGTAGCGAACCCGCATCCGCACGACCAGATCGAACAGGCGGGGAGCCATGAAGCGACCCACCAGGACCGCTATGACGAGAAATCCCACCCCGACCGCAAAGATGCGGAGAACCCCGAGGGGTGCGAGCGAGCCCCCTGCTGCGAGACCGGACACGACCGTCAGGATGACCAGCCCGAGTACATCGTCGATCACCGCTGCCCCGATGATGATTCGCGCTTCCTGGGAGTGCATCTGGTGCAGATCGGACAACACCCGGGCGGTGATTCCCACTGACGTGGCGGTGAGGGTTGCTCCGACGAAGATAGCGGCTGTGGTAAGATCGGTGGCTCCGTCGCTGGCGGCATGCGGGACGTAGGCCCAGAAGACGAACCCAAAGAAAAAGGGGAGCACTACTCCCACAGTGGCAACGGCCAGGGACGCGGGGCCAACCCGGAACATCTCGCGGAGGTCGGTCTCCAACCCGATTTCGAACAGCAGCAGGACGACACCGAGCTCTGCCAGGACATGCACGACTTCGCCGGCCGGACCCTCGCTGGGCACCACACCGAGGAGACTGCCACCGAGGAGAACGCCCGCCACGAGCTCGCCGAGAACGGCTGGCTGGCCCACCCGCTCGGCCAGCTCACCCAACACCTTGGCCGCCACGAGCATGGCCGCCAGGGTCAGAAAGAGGTTGGGAATGGAGAGGTGATCCACCAGGCTACTGGGGTGCCCCAGCCGGTGAATGCATCATCGGAGGACCGTCTGGCCTTCGGTCCTCACCACTGGGACTGCGCACCTTCCACGATATTGACCACTAGGTCGTCGAGGGCCTTTCTCCTTCCCTCTCGCTCCTGTCCCGGCGCGTAGCTTCCCCGCACCGTCAGTCCGTTCCGCTGCCAGAGCGCCTTGCCTTGACGTTGATCGAGGATCTCGACCGATACCGTGATCTGGAGCTCGCGCTGAGTGACGCTGACCGTGCTGTCTCCTCCAGTGTACGCGACCGGCAGGTCCGGCTCATAGCGGGTGATCGCGCCCCGAACAACCGCGTCCGCCCGAGGCTCAGTTGCCTGGCGAAGGCCCAGCCGCTGCTCGACAGCCTCGCGTACCGCCCGGGAAATCTCCTGCGTCAGGGTGGGTTCGGGAGTTTGATTGTCGAAGGGAAGAACCGCGACCGTTTTGATCGCGGGAGGCAGGCCTCCACCGGCAAAGCCGTAACAAGCGAGGCCGGCGAGCAGGCTAAGGCTTCCGAGGAGCCCAGATATCGGCCGCAAAGGTGTCCCGTGTAATGGAGAGAAAGGTTATGTCCAGTTGGGCCGGCGCACTGGGGACCGTGAGCCGGGACTTCAATGGCGCACCCTCCGGGCTCAAGGTCGTTTCCGCGCGACCGATCAGCTTGCCTGCCTGACGCACTTCGGCAACGAATCGCCCGGGGCTGCCGGTGGTGCGAGCGTACTCGACTGTGTCGGCGGCTTCTGCGTATTGCCACGCGCGGGTAGCCGACGCGGTCAGTGCCCGGACCGAAGCGCCTTCTGAAGGCATGCGCGCCACGCCGAACATGGCCCACATCAGCGGGTAATTCGGAACCAGCCGGGCAATAGCATCGGCGGGCTCGGTCCAGACAGCTCGGTCGCCGATCACCACAGCCGAGGCTACCCCGCTCCCGAACGGACCCGCAACATCGAGCCGCATGGAGTCGGGAGGCGCGACCCGCACACCACCCCGTCCGCCGGCGCTGCCCCGCTCGTCCCGGAGCAGCCACTTGAAGCGATAGACCTGTCGAGCCATCGGCACTGTAGCCGACACCCACGGGGCAACTTCAGCCTGGCTGACCGGCTGCGCCGCGTCGGGGACGACCGGTCCGGGTGTGCTCCGGCAGCCCAGTGCGGCCGAGCCAAGATAGGCCAGGAGGACTGGCAGGTCAAGGCGAACGCATTGTCCCATCAGTAGTTATAGCCAAAGAAGAAGTGCACAAATCCCGCATCACGCTGGGTTCGGTCCAGGCTGTAGCCCTGGAAGCGTCGGTCGCTGAAGCGACGACCAACGTCCAATCGCAAAACGGCAAGCGGCGCCAGGGCCAGGCGGAAGCTCACCCCATAGCTCCCGAGCAACGCGCGATTCGAGTCGTGGTGCAGCAGCGCCTTTCCCACGTCGGCGAAGAGGCCGCCCTGGATCTCAGGGAAATCGATGTCACCGATGGGAGTTCCCAGTGTGAGGTGAGTCAGGATGGGAAATCTGACCTCCTGGTTCAGCATGTAGGCCCTGGTTCCAACGATGTAGCCAAACTCGGGATACCCCCGCAGCCCGAGCGTCCCTCCGATGTTTGTCCGCCGCGGCCGGTCTCCCCCGCTGTAGTAGCCGAAGGCACGGACCGCATAGGTGCTGTGCCGGCCCAACCGGAAATACCGGCGCCAGTCACCGCTCAGGACGTAGCTGTCAAACCGGCTGTTGGTGAAGTCGCTGGATATGCCGGCCGTAAAGCTCAACCGTCTACCGTCGATGGGACCGGATGGAATCCAGAGGGAGTTGTCATGCACAAAGCTGAGATAGTTCGAAGCAATCCACCCGATGCGCCGGGGCTCATCGACCGGAAGAGTGAAGTCGACCCGATCGGAGTGCTCCACGACCGCGGTGCCCTCCACCCGGCTGAACCGACTGAGAGGATACCGAAGGAGTCCGATGGCCCCGGCAGCGGTTTCCTCATAGGCAACCACCAGGTCTCCCTCAAAGTTGCGGCTCCGGGTGCGAAAGGCGCCGAGGCCCCAGTTCAGCCGCCGCTCGCGATTCACATAAATGGCGCTGGCACTGATGTTCTCCAAGAGACTGCCGAGCCGGCGCCCCTGGAACGAGCCGATGCTGCCGAAGAGCAGATTGTCTCCCAGTAGATCGCTCATCAGAAACGCGATCCCCTGGGCGCCGCCATAGCCCGGGACGAAGACCGCATCGCCCGCCGCGACATCGAGGGTAAGTCGCCGGCGGTACGGTTCACCCGCAGCCTTGCCGGTGGCGACGTGATTTGCTGGCGTCCAGGTCCACCGACCGGGAGGCGGTCCGGAATCCAGGGCAAAGCGGTCCTGCCTTGCCGCCAAGTCCAGGGGATATCGGTAGAGGTTCCAGCTCAGGTCGTGGAACCCTCCGACCAGGAGGCCGCTGCTGTCGGGGAGCGGCACAGCATCAAAGGCGCCGCTCCACGCGCTGGTCTCCCGCCGCCCGTTCCCCAGAGTGTCGGTGGAAAAGACGTTCAGCACACCGTCGCGATCCGAGGTGAAGTAGATGCGTCCGTCGGTGCCCCAGGACGGCGACTCATCCACCCACGGCCCCCGGGTGACTTGAGTGATGTTGCCGGTGATCAGATCCAGCATGAACAGGTTGACAGCTCCATCGAGGCCTCCGGCGGTTCGGTCAGAGGCAAAGACCAGCGTACGGCCCTTCGCGGTAGGGCTGGGGTCCAGGTCCTGGTACCGGTCCCGGGTCAGGGGCTCGAGCCTGCCCTTGGGCAAGTGCACGCGGTACAGGTCAGAAACCCCACTCTCGGACAGGCCACTGAAGACGATGCTCTGTCCATCCGGCATCCACATGGGCGACAGTATTGAAACCAAGCGGTCGAACTGGTAACGGCCCACGACCTTGCCACGCTTGAGATCCCAGACCATCAGGGCGTCACGATCGCCGTAGCGCGCGGTAAAGAGCAGATAGCCGGGACGGGACGCATCCATCCGCGATTCGAATGGATGGAACGCCTCGAGCTCGGCCGACCGTCCAGCGGTGACGACCTTCCGCGCTCGACCGCCATCGAGTCCCTTTCGATACACGCTGAGATACCCGCTGGCCGGCGAGATGTAGACCACTTCACCGCTATGCTCGCCGGTCGAATCCCGGATGAAAGCTGGTTTGATAGCGAGGCGGGTGATCTCCCGCCCGAGGACCCCGAGTGGTGCCAGACTGTCTACCGAGGGGTAGAACTCCCGTCGCATGGCCAGCTGGAACTCCTCGCTGAGACGGTCCAGGGAGCGCCCGTAGGTAGCTCGGATGGCAGCTTCGAAGTTGTCGTGGCGGTTGAGCTCCTTGTACATGAGCGCCGCACGCCAGTCGCCATACGTATCCGCCAGCCAGCGGTGAATTCTGCCGCCGAGCGGGTACACGATGCCGCCCGTGGTATACGTGAGTTGGCGGAATGCCGGCAGTTGACCGCTCAGGGTGAGGTCCCGCAGGACCATATAGTCCCGGGCGTCCTCACCCCCCGACCAGAGCTCCGCCAGTCCTTCGCTCCACCACAGGGGAAAACCGAACCGGCTCGATCGAGGCGCCTGATAGTAGCTCTCGGATTGCAGGTCCAGCTGAAAGACGTGCACCATCTCATGCCGCAAGGTGTGCCGGAACTCCGCGAAGTTCCCCCGGAACGGCAGCGCGACCCGGCGCTTGAGAAAGTCGGTTGCACCCAGCAGTCCTTCGGGCGGGGTGAACGGCAGGACGTTGGTTTGTTCGAAGTCGGTATGAGAGGCGTAGACGATCAGGGGTATGCGGGCGCCAACGGCGTGGCCGAACTGCACGGAGAGAGTATCGTAGCTCGCCTCGGCATAGGCCAGCGCCGCCGGAGCGAGCTCAGCCTCGGCTGGGTAGTAGTACAGGTCGACATGGGGCCCGCGGATGATACGCCAGTCGAGCTTGCGATACTGAATCTTGTTCTGACCGAAGGCGAAAAACTGCGCGTGGGCGGAAGAAGTGGTACTGGCAGTGAGGGCGGTGAGAGCGGCCAGCAAGCGCAACCCCGATCGGCTCCATGCTCGGAGATGGGCATTCAGGTCACTTCGTTTGCCGAGGGGGCGTTCCGGTCCGATCTGAATCATGCTTTCCACCTTTCCGCTCTTTCTCCGCTCTTTTCTCGGTTCTCCGCCTATCTGACACTACCGGCGAATTGTTCGGATCACGTCTCCCTGGGTAATCCGCGGCAGCGCGCCGAAGTTGCCCACGGCTCGCCCGAATACGGTATACGTGCCATCGAGGTGAGGTTGAGGTGACAACGTGATGAACCACTGGCTCGAACCAGTGTCGGGGCCGGACAGGGCCATCCCGAGCATGGGCTTTGAGCCATAGCGGTTCCGGTTGATCTCATCTCGAATCGCGCCACCTGGACCGCCGAAGCCATCACCCCGGGGGTCACCATCCTGCACCACGAAATTCGGCACCACGCGATGCCACCTGTTGCCGTCGAAGAAGCGGCGATCCAGCAGACGGAGGAAGTTGGCTACCGTCAGGGGTGCGTCCGGGCCAAACAACTCCAGCTCCAGAACACCGCGCTGTTCGGTGTCGATGAAGATGTGAGGGCGAGCCAAGGAATCCGGAGCCAGCAGAAAACGGCGGGCGATCTCCCGGTAGTCCTGGAGTGTCCGACCGGTAATCAAGGGGTATGCAGGGCCCCAGCGCTCAGCTGCCTCTGGCCAGTTGGCCTCTGCCCAGCGACGAAGCAGGTAGTTCGTCGGCCGCGGAACGGCGTCGAGGAAACCGCGCTGAACCTGTGTTCGCCCGGGCCCGCCGCTGCTGTCTATTGCGGCGAGGGCGCTGAGAGCCGATAGCGAGGCCTCCGGAAAAGAGTCACGGAGGGACCGGTTGTACATCTGCGCCAGCGGAGCGATGTCGGCCGGGTCAGCGGCGCGAGCAAGAGCATCGGCCGACACGCTGCGCACCGCTGCGTCGGGATGACCGAGAAGCCGACGTGCCGCGGTGATCAGCGACTGGTCGGGCCCGGGCACGGTGTCAGCCCAGGCCTGAAGTCCAGCGGCAATCACCCGCCCGTCCGCATCCGAAAGGAACCAGGGCGCTCCGCGGCGCCCGGCGCGGGCCCAGCCCTCCGCAGCTGCCGCACGCAACCGCCAGTCGGCACTGGTTTGCCACGCGCCGGCGGCCGCCCCGAAGGCATCCGGCCTAACCCGGGTCAATCCGAGCAGCGCCTCCCGGCGCACCGCAAACCCGGCCTTGGACTGAACGAGTCGGCGCAAGACTGTCTCGGCAGCGGTGCCCGGCAGCTCACCCAAGGTGGAGGCCGCCTGTACCCGGACATTGAAGTCCGGATCTTCTACCTTGGAGCCAATGACCGGGGCCAGCGTGGAATCGTGATAGCTGCCCAGGGCCCGGATGGCGTTGATCCGGACCCCCGCATCTTGATCATCGATGGCTCGGAGGAGCAGCCCGGTAACAGTCGGGAGCGCGAGCCTGGCAGTCAGAGCGTACTCGCGGGTCAGCGCGCGAGCGGCGATGGACCGGGTAGCGGCTTCGTCTGCTCTCAAGGCGGCAATCAGGTGATTGGCCGCCGCAGGCGTCCGGAGCCGGCCCAGGGAGAACAGAGCGCGCCAGCGGACCTCGCGAAGCGTGTCGTCCGCGAACGGTAGCAAGGCGTCCCCCGGTGCATCCGGGCCGAGACGCCAGGTCTCCAGCAACATCTGACTGATGGCAGGACCCGGATCCGTTTGCGACAGCGTGACCTTGCCGCCCAATACCGATGCAAAGAAATCCGCGCTGCGGCGTCCGCCGATCTTCGCCAGCGCCGCCACCGCCTCAGATGCAGTGGCCGTATCGAGCGGAGGCAATCCGGTGAGGCGCTGGATCAGCGGCTCCACAGCAGTGGAGTCGCGCAAGAGACCCAGCGCGAACGCTGCGGAGACTCGCACGGTCGAGTCCGGCTGGTCCAGCACGCGCAGCAACAGCGGGGTGGCACGCAGATCGCCAATCCTGCCGGCGGCGAGTGCCGCCGCGCGCCGGACGAGGGAGTCGGGCGCAAGCAGCGCCCGCTGGAACAGCTCCGGCTGCCAGTCCCGGGCATCCTCCGCGGCGAGGACCGGGGCCAGTTGCTCCACCACTGCCTCCTCCTGGGCAGCAGCATTCGGGGGGAGCAGCAGCATGCCAGCCACGCTAAGCAGTTGCAATGGTCTCATCAGGCCAACCGGATCGGATCGGATATCGGATGCAGCACCCGACGCACGACGTCGGGCAGTCGGGCCAGGGACATGGTGTCATTCAGTGCCAGGAGCCGGGTGAACGCCGTCGCCAGCAACCGGGCGTCACCGGCGTGCTCGACGGCATACCCGAAATCCACCCGCCGCGACGCGACCTCCCGAACCCAGCAGCGGATCCGCACCAGATCATCGTAGCGCGCCGGTTGCCGGTACCGGATCGCCACCTCGCTGACGGCGAGTCGCAGTCCCGATTGCTCCAGGTCGCGATAACTGATGCCGCTCAGCCGCAGATGCTCACAGCGGGCCACATCGAGCCAGATCAGGTACCGGGCATGATAGACCACTCCCATCTGATCAGTCTCTGAGTAGTTGACCCGGACCGTGGTCTCCGAGACCAGCGGAGCCGAGATGGCCATGGAAACCTCAGGGGTTAGACGTTCGGGTCGGGGGACCTGACACGCTCGACGGCCGGAGCCGGTTGCACCTGCCATCAGGGCAGTCCATCTTTGGCGCCGTGCTTGGCCGTACCCTCGTGATTGTGTCCGATGCCCACCTCGGAGTGGCACCGCCGGGAACCGAGGAAGCACTGCTCGCGTTCCTCGACGCGGTGCCCGGCCTGGGCGACTGCCTGCTGGTCAACGGCGATCTCTTCGATTTCTGGTTCACCTATAGCCGGGTCATACCCCGCCGCGGCTTCCACGTGGCCGCAGCCCTTGCCCGGCTTCGGAGCCGGGTACCCATCGTGATGGTGGGTGGGAACCACGACCGCTGGGATCGCGACTTCTGGGAGCGGGATCTGGGGCTTTGCTTCCATCCACAGCGGGCGACTTTCCAGATCGGCAATCGGAGCGTGACGGCAATTCACGGTGACGGCCTGGCTGAGCCGCGGTGGCAAGCCAAATTGATTCACCGGATGATTCAGCACCCCATCACCGCCGCCGCATACCGGGTGGTCCACCCCGATCTTGGGCTCCGGCTGGTGGATCTGCTGAGTCCGGTGCTCGGCGACCACACCATAGATCCGGTAAAACTGACCCGGGCTGCGGCGCGGCAGCGGGCCTGGGCCGAACGCCTGCTGGCCGACGATGCCGCCATCGGACTGCTTGTCATGGGCCACACTCACCAGGCCGTGTTGGCGGAGCCAACCACCGGTCGCCAGTACCTGAACCCCGGTGCCTGGTTCGACGGATTTCGCTATGCAGTGGCGACGGAGTCAGGGGCTGAGCTGTGCACGTTCCACTCGCGGGTGTAGGCTGAAGGCGCAGCTCAGATCTATCCTAACGGGATCACTTCGGCCCGTCCCAGACGCTCTCCGATAAAACGCGAACCAACCTGGCGAAACCGGGCTTCATCATCGCTGACCACAAAGCGGTGGTCGGCTGTCCCTTCCAACGGCGCGTGGAGCCCTTTGTCCGTCAGGATAGTCTGGAGTGCGGCTGCCGTGGCCTGGCCACTGTCGATCAGCCGTACCTCCGGTCCCATGACCCGCTGTAGAAGCGGCTTCAGCAAGGGGTAGTGAGTACAACCCAGAACCAGGGAACGGATGCATGCCTGGCGCAGGTCCCCGAGGTACTCCGTGGCAATCAACTCGGCAGCGGGATGGTCGAACCAGCCCTCCTCCACAAATGGAACAAACAGCGGGCAGGCGCGCTGCACCACCATGGTGCCGGGGGCCAGAGCCTGAATCGCGCGATTATATGCATCGCTCGCGATAGTCCCCGCCGTTCCGATCACACCGATGGGGCCGCCCTGCCCCGCGGCAACGGCCGCTCGCGCACCCGGTTTGATGACGCCGAGCACCGGGACAGGGGTGGCTTCCTGAAGGGTGCGAAGCGCGTGCGCCGTGCTGGTGTTGCAGGCGATGACCACGGCCTTTACCCCCTGGTCCAGCAACCAGTGCAGAATCTCGAGGCTATACCGCTTCACCGTATCCGGTGACTTGGGACCGTACGGCACCCGGGCCGTGTCGCCGAAATAGATGGTGGATTCCTGCGGCAACCGTTCGTAGATGGCCCGGGCCACGGTGAGTCCACCGATGCCGGAATCGAAGATCCCAACCGGGGCCTGGTTCATCGGAGACGAACCGGGAGAGAAAGGCTGGCTCCCATCCCACCAGGAACCGCCTCAATCCGCAGGTCGCCGGGAAAGTCCGCCAGATGGGCTGAGATGAACGCCTCGAGCCCGGCAAAAAGATGGTTGAACGCCAACAGCACGAGCCAGTCTTCGTGCTCCTGCCGCTTGTCCTCTGCCCGCCCGGAATTGGTTCGGCGAAGATATCGCAGCTCCCGCCGGGTCTTGAGGGTCATTCCGAGGGTGACACCTTCCCAGCCAACAAACATCCCGGCAGCCAGCTTGCGGTTCAGCCGAGCCTGCCCCCAGCCGGGTAGCAGCATGGAGCGCCAGAGCGCATTGAAGGGACTGATATACTGACGGGTGAGGGTATCGGGCGGAGCGGCTGCGGGTCGCTCTCGCGGGGGCTGCGGGGGACGAGGAGCGGCCTGGGCCAGGAGATCAGCACTGGCGCCAGCGGCAGTGAACAGCAGCACAATGAGGATGGAGCGGAGGTGGCGGGAGCGTGTGGGAATCGAACCCACCGGAGCCGCCGAAGGCGCCTCCATCGCGGTTTTGAAGACCGGCCGAACCACCAGGCCCGATCCGCTCCCCTGTACAACGGTAAACGGTGAACGGTGAACAGTGAACGGGCCGTGTCGCTGCGCGGAACCAGCCCCGTTCACTGTTTACCGTTCACCGTTGACTGTCGCGATCACCTCGATCTCCACCTGAGCACCACGAGGCAAGGCTGCCACCGCGACGGTCGATCGGGCCGGCCGGTGCTCTCCGAAGAATCGGCCATAGACCTCGTTCATGGCAGCAAAGTCGGCCATGTCCACCAGGAAGACCGTGGTCTTCACGACCTGAGAGGGACTGGAGCCTGCCGCCGTGAGGATCGCCCGGAGATTTTCCAGCGCCCGGGCAGTCTGGTCGGCGATGCCGCCGGCCACCAGCTCGCCGGTGGAGGGGTCCAGTGCCACCTGGCCGGCGGTGAAGATGAACCCACTGGCGCACGCGGCCTGACTATACGGCCCGATAGCCTTGGGTGCGCCGCCGGTAGACACGAGTCTGGGCATCAGAACAGACCTTCGATGGTGCCGTCAGGCAGCACGCGGATGGATTCGGCGGCGGGCACTTTCGGCAGGCCGGGCATGGTCATGATGTCTCCCGCGAGCGCCACCACGAATCCTGCTCCAGCCGATGGGTAGACGTCGCGAATAGTGAGCCTGAAGCCGGTGGGACGCCCCAGCTTTGTCGGATCGTCACTGAACGAGTACTGCGTCTTGGCGATGCAGACCGGAGTCTGGCCGAGACCCATTGATTCACACTGGGCGATGTTCTTGTCTGCCGCAGAGGTGTAGTCCACGCCGCCCGCACCATAAATCTCCCGCGCGATGGTTTCGATCTTTTCCTTGATCGGCTTTGCGGCATCGTACAGCGGCTTGAACGAGGCCTTCTTCTGCTGAAGCACCTCCAGGATTTCTCGAGCGACCGCTTCGCCTCCTTCTCCCCCGGTGGCCCAGACATCGCTCAGCGCGGCCCGAGCTCCCCAGGCGTTTGCGGTGTCGAGCACGGTCTTGAGCTCCTCGTCGGTGTCGGACGTGAACCGGTTGAGCGCCACTACGACGGGAACCCCGAATTTCTGGACGTTCTTGACATGTGCCTCCAGGTTTACAATCCCCCGCTTCAGGGCCGCCACATCTGCCTGCGCCAACGCTTCCTTCTTGACACCGCCATTCATCTTGAGTGCCCGAACGGTGGCGACAACGACCGCCACTTCGGGGTTCAGCTTGCCGAAGCGGGCTTTGATATCGAAAAATTTCTCGGCGCCAAGGTCCGCTCCAAACCCGGCTTCAGTCAGCACAATGTCCCCGAGTGAGAGTCCCAGCCTGGTGGCGACAATCGAGTTGCACCCGTGCGCGATATTGCCGAATGGCCCGCAATGGACCAGCGCCGGCCCACCCTCGAGCGTCTGGACCAGGTTGGGAAGGATGGCGTCCTTCAGCAGAAGGGTCATGGCCCCCGACGCCTTGAGGTCGCCGGCGGTCACTGGTTTCCGGTCTCGCGTGAGCCCAACGATGATGCGGCCGATCCTGCGTTCCAGGTCGGCCAAATCAGTCGACAGGGCAAGAATGGCCATGATCTCACTTCCCGGCACAATCACGAACCGGTCTTCCCGCACGGGCCCGGCGTTGATTCCCCCCAGGCTGATGACCATCGAGCGCAGTGCGCGGTCGTTCATGTCGAGGGTGCGGGGCCAGGTGATGCGTCTGGGGTCCAGCCCCAGCGCATTCCCCTGGTGCAGGTGGTTGTCCAGCAGGGCCGAGAGCAGGTTGTGAGCCGAGGTGATCGCGTGAAAATCGCCGGTGAAGTGGAGATTGATTTCGTCCATGGGGACAACCTGGGCATAGCCGCCACCCGCGGCTCCGCCCTTGACCCCAAACACCGGGCCCAGACTGGGCTCGCGAATGCAGACGACGACCTTCTGCCCCAGCCGCCGGAGCGCCTGGCTGACGCCTACGGTCACCGTGCTTTTGCCTTCACCGGCAGGGGTCGGGTTGATCCCGGTGACCAGAACCAGCCGGCCCTTTGGTTTTCTCTGAGCGATGGCCTCAGCGCTGATCTTGGCCTTGTAGCGACCATAGGGCAGAATCTCATCGGGGCTGAGGCCCACCTCTGCGGCCACATCGACAATAGGCCGGAGCTTGGCGGCCTGAGCGATGGCAATGTCGGACGGAACCTTGATCATGGATCCCCTAGCTGAAATGCCCGCCGCGCGTTGTCGCCGGTTACCTGGATGAGCTCTTCGACTGCCATGCCCCGCACCACCGCCACCCGTTCGGCCACATGGCGAACAAAGCCGGGTTCGTTTCGCTTTCCCCGGTGTGGCACCGGCGCCAGATACGGACCATCGGTCTCGAGTAGTAGCCGGTCGAGCGGCGTCTCGAGAATGGCATCGTCCAGTCGCCAGTTCTTGAAGGTCACCATTCCGCTGAACGACACATAGTGGCGGAGGACCAGCCCTGCTCGCAAGAGCGCCATGCCGCTGCTAAACGAGTGCAGAATGACCGGGACATCGGGGTTCTCGGCCAAAATGCCTGCGATATCCTCGTCCGCCTCCCGGGCGTGAATGACGGCGGGCTTTCCGGCCTCTCTGGCCAGAGCGAGCTGCGCTGCGAAGGCGCGATGCTGGAGTGACCGAGGAGAATGATCGTAGTGAAAGTCGAGGCCGGTCTCACCGACGGCCACGATGCGCGGGTCCCGGAGCAGCTCGCGCAGCCACTCCTCGGATTCCACACTCCACATATGCGCATCATGGGGGTGAATGCCCGCGGTGGCCACCAGCCTCGGCTCTGCCGCCGCCATGGCCAGCGCACCCTCGGCCCGCTCCCGAGATTCCCCGACGACGACGATGCGACCGACACCCGCCGTCCAGGCCCGCTCGAGCACATCGGCCAGGTCCTGGGTGTAAGCCGCGTCCGCCAGGTGGCAGTGAGTGTCGATCAGCATGTCGGGAAGGCGGGAAGGACGGGAAGGGCGGGAAGGAGTGACGAGCGGAAAGCACTACTTTCCGTCATTCCCGCCCTCCCCGTCTTCCCCTGTTATCCGACTGTCTGCGGCTTCCGGGTGGGCGAGGAGGGGGCCGCTTTCTTCGGAGCCAGATGACCGCGGGCCGCCGGCCCGGGCCACCGCTGCTCGATGGCCATCAACACCGGTGAGGCGATGTAGATCGACGAGAACGTCCCGGTGAAGACACCAAAGAGCATGACGAGGGCGAATGGCCGGATGACCTCGCCACCGAAGATGGTGAGTGCCAGGAGACTCGCCATAGTGGTGCCATGGGTGAGGACGCTTCGCGGCAGTGTCTCGTTGATCGAGCGATTCAGAATCTGGGCGAATCTCTCCTGCTTGTGTTTGTGCAGGTTTTCCCGAACCCGGTCGAAGATGATGATCGTATCGTTCAGGGAATACCCGACCATGGAGAGCACCGCGGCGACCACCGTGAGGCTTACCTCCAGGCGCAGGACGCCGATGAAGGCAATGGTGGCCAGAATGTCATGGGCGGTTGCGATCACCGCCGCCAGGCCGAAGCGCCACTCGAAGCGATAGGCCAGGTATGCCAGCACGGCAAAAAAGGAGAGGAAAATGGCGAGAAACGCCTTTTGCCGGAGCTCACCGCCGACCTTCGGACCTACGGCTTCGGTGCGCGCCACGGTGTAGTTCCCTGCCCCCAACACCTTATCCAGCGCGCTCCGAACCGCATCCGCCGTGGCCTGGGTGTCATTGGCGTCACTGCCCGGCTTGGCGATCCGGGCGCGGATGACGTACTCGTTTTCGGCACCGAAGTTCTGGATCTCCGCTCCGTGCACCCCTTCCCGATCCAACCCCGAGCGGAGGTCGGCCACATTCACCGCCTTGTTACTCCGCACCTGCAGCAGCGTGCCACCGGTGAATTCGATGCTGTAGTTCAGACCCTTGAGCAGCAGGAACAGCAGCCCCGGGAGCAGGATGGCGGCGGTGAGGCCATAGGCGTAGCGCCGAGCTCCGATAAAGTCGTAATTGGCGTTACCGAAAAGTCTCAGCATGTCAGATACTCAGGGTTGACAGGGCGGGGCGTCGCTGCAGCCAGATCATGAAGAACGTTCGGGTGACGAAGATCGCCGTGATCATCGACGCAATGATACCCATGATCAGGGTGACGGCGAAGCCCTTTACGGGTCCGGTACCGAACTGGAACAGGAACAGCGCGGTCAGCACGGCGCTGACGTTCGAGTCGATGATGGCATTCATGGCGTGCTTGAAACCCTCATCTATAGCGAGTCGGACGGTCTTGCCGTGCATGAGCTCCTCCCGAATTCGCTCGAAGATCAGCACGTTGGCGTCCACGGCAATGCCGATCGAGAGCACGATACCGGCCAGTCCTGGTAACGTCAGCGTTGCATCGACCATCGAGAGCGCTCCGAGCGTAAACAGGAGGTAGAATCCGAGGGCGATGACAGCCAGCGCTCCGCTCAACCGATAAAAGACCAGCATGATCAGAATGACCAAAGCGGTACCCACCAGCCCGGCCGTTATTCCCTTCCGGATCGAGTCGCTGCCCAGACTGGCGCCGACCTGGCGCTCCTCCACGATCTTGAGCGGGATGGGGAGCGCGCCCGCCTTGAGCGTGAGCGCCAGATCCTGCGCCTCCTGCAGGCTCTTGCCGCCAAGCGTGATCTGGCCGTTGCGCCCGATCCGGCTCTGAATGACTGGGGGCCTTCCCTGCACCCTCCCGTCGAGCAGAATCGCCATGTAGTCGCCCACGTGCCTTCCCGTCTCGTCGCCGAAGCGCCGCCCTCCGGCGCGATCCAGCTCGAAGGTGACGATCGGGCCGTTGGTCAGTGGGTCCAGCTGGGCTTGGGCGTCGACCAGATTGGCGCCGGTCACGATGCTTTTGTCATCCAGGGCATAGAGAAAGCGTACCGGCTGGACCCCGACACTGGTGGGAGCCGAGCTCCAGCGCAGCACGAGACCTCGCGGGAGATGACGCTTGACTGCCGGCAGATTGATCAAGCTGTCGACCCGGGGGAACGCAGTCTCGGGGACGGCATACTCCCCCGGCACACCACCCGGGCCGGCCGGCTGAATCAGGCCGCTGAGCACGCCTCCGGGAACCGGCGTCGTATCCTCGGCCACCGTATCTCGCGCGGCGCCCTTGGCACCCTTGGCTTTTGCGGTGTCCGGCCGGGCACTGTCGGCGCCGGCGGGGCGGGTGGTGTCACCTCCCAGCAGCTGCTGAACCGCGGAGGGCTTCTCCGGCTCTACCGCCCCTTTGACCCCCATGGCTCGGAGCGTCCGGTCCATCGCAGGCAGCGCCTTCTCCAGAGCTCCAGTCTCGTTGGTGATCTTGAACTCGAGGAAGGCGCTCCGCTGCACGATGGCTTTGGCCCGGGCGGGGTCGGTGATGCCCGCGAGCTCCACGACTATCCGGGCGTCTCCCACTTTCTGGACCAGTGGCTCCTCGACCCCGAACTCGTCGATCCGCTTCCGCAAGACGGTCAATGCCAGATCCAGGTCTTTCTTGGGATCGGCCGAGACTTGCTTCGACTGGTCGAGCTCGAGGGCAAGATGCATCCCGCCCTGGAGGTCCAGGCCGCGCTTCAGCGGTACTCGGGTCACCACGGTATCGCGCATGACGCCGTTGGCGCCGCGCTCGCGCAAAGTGACGTTCCGGGGAAACAGGAAATACACCGACGCGACCACCAGGATGGCGATCAGGATCAGTCGAGAACGGATGGTTGCAAACATCGGGTATCAGACTCTCACGCGTGAGAAACGTGGCTAGGGCTTGAACGACGCCCGGCGAGAACGGCCAGCGCCCGTTCACGATCGTGCTGCAGCTGCTCCTTCAGATGCTCGAGGCTGGCGAATCGTTCGGTGTCCCGCAACCGCTCGATCCATTCGATCCGGACCCATTCTCCATAGAGATCGCCTTCGAACTCGAACAGATGGGCCTCCAGCATGCGCCGGCCATCCTGGAATGTGGGCCGCGGGCCCTGATTCATCATGCCGCCTACCCGCCCGCCGCGCCACTCGACCGCGACCGCATACACGCCATCAGGAGGGAGCAGCTTTCGGGGGGACACCTCGGTCAGGTTGATCGTGGGCACGCCCAAAAGCCTCCCTCGGCGCTCGCCCTCACCGACCCGGCCGACGACGCCGTATGGCCGACCCAGCATGGCATTGGCCGTGAGCAGATCTCCTCCGGCGACGGCGCGGCGGATTCGGCTGCTGGAGACGTGCTGGCCACCGAAGTCCACCGGCTCGACCACGTCCACCAGGAATCCCTCGGCTGCGCCCATTCGTCGAAGGGTCTCGACATCGCCGCTGCGCCCCCGACCAAATCCGTGGTCGTGCCCGATCACGAGCTCTCGAACGGCACACCGCTGAAGCAGAAACTCCCGGACGAAACCTTCCGGCGTCAGCCCGGCCAGGTACCGATCGAAGCGGAGGAGAAGCACGTAATCAAGCGGGGACTGGGCCAGGATTTCCAGTCGCTCTGCTCCCGTGGTCAACAAGGGAGGAGCGGCGTCGGGATTCACCACCTCCAGCGGGTGCGGATCGAAGGTCACCAGTACGCTGGCCCGTCCCGAGGCTCGTGCGCGACGCCCGATCTCCTGGAGCACGGCCTGGTGCCCCAGGTGCATACCATCAAAGGACCCGACCGTGACAGTGCTGCCGTTTGGCAGCGAGGGCAGCAACGCTCCCGGACTGAGGGGCGGCCCTTGGCTCATGCGGTCTCCAGGACAACGGTCGGCCGAAGCCACCCATCATCCACCCGAGCGATGGCGATGAGCTCTCCTCCTTCCATCAGCGCCACCGCTTCGCCGCTGCCCCGCAACCCCACGTCCCCGCTGTCCCTCACCGCCCGGCCATGAACCACCGCTTCCCGCGCCACCTCGTCCAGGTCAATGCTGGGCAGATCGCGCAACACCGATTGGGCGCTTAGAACTGCTGCGGGGCCGACCTGGTCCAGCGAAACCGCGTCCTCGATCTGAAGCGATCCGATCGCCTCGCGACGAAGCGCGGTCAGGTGCGCACCGACTCCGAGCTGAGTGCCGAGATCTCGAGCGATGGCGCGGAGGTACGTGCCGGGACTGACGACGGCCCGGAAGCAGAGCTCGGGCGGACGATAGTGCACCAGCTCGATGTCATGGACCGTTACGGTGACCTCGGCCAGCTCGACAGTTTCGCCCCGACGAGCCCGGCGGTAACTCCGCTCCCCCGCAATCCGTTTTGCCGAATACACTGGGGGGCGCTGGGCATGGGTGCCAAGCAAGCTGGCCAACTCTTCCCGCACCCGAACTTCGGGGACCGGCTCGGCCCCGAGAGCACTGGCGATGACCTCACCGGTGAGATCGTCGGTGGTGGTCTGAACACCGAGCCGCGCCGTGGCCAGGTAGCGCTTGGGTTGGTTCTCGACGAACCGTGCCAGGCGGGTGGCCCGCCCGATGAGAACCACCAGGAGACCGGTCGCGAATGGGTCCAGCGTGCCGGTGTGCCCGACTGCTCGCGTCTTCAGAGCATGCCTCACGCGATCCACCACATCGTGTGAGGTCAAACCGGACGGCTTGTCTACCAGCACCGCGCCAATCAGTCCTGCTCCTCCTGCCGGATCGTGTTCAAGAGCTCGTTGATCCGGGCCGCATGCTCCAGCCCGCGATCCAGCTCGAAATGCAGCTCGGGGACGGTCCGGGTCGTGAGAGCCCGGGCGGCACGGGAGCGGAGAAATCCGGCAGCGCTCTGCAGACCTTCGAGGGCGCGGGTCTTGTCCGGGTCCTCGCCCGGGACGCTCACCATGACCCGGGCATGGGAGAGATCGTTGGAGACCAGCACCCCGGTGATGGTGACGAAACCCACCCGGGGATCCCGGACTTCTCGCATGAGCGAGTCGGTGATGACCTGCCTCAAGGTCTCGGCCATCTGCTCCGGCCGGCGAGACGATCCTTTCATCGGTACACCGTCACCGTATCCATGATGCGGACCCCATCCGACTCTTCCACCAGCCGGTCGGCGGCACGCAGCGTCTCCTCTACGATCGTACGGGCGCTGCCGACTGCGGCGCAGGCAATCTCCGCCCGTTGCCACATGTCCTGATGCCCGGTCTCCGCGACCGACACATTGAGGGTCCGCCGCAGCCCCGTCGTGAGTGGCTTCAGCACGCCGCGCTTCTCCTTCAGAGAGTGGCAGGCAGGGAGGTGAAGATCCCAGGTGGTGATGGCGACGATCATGCAATTCGGAAGCTGCTCTCTTAGCTCCTGGCTCCCAGCTCCCCCGCCGCCGCCGGCTGCAGAGTCCGCTTGATCTCCTCCATCCGGAACGACTCGATCCGGTCGCCCACCTTGAGATCGTTGAAGTTCTCGATCCCGATGCCGCACTCCAGGCCCTCTCGCACCTCACGCACGTCATCCTTGAAGCGCTTGAGGCTGGAGAGCCCGCCGGTGTAGACCGGGGTCCCGTCCCGGATGACTCGCGCCTTGGCCGTTCGCTGAATAGTGCCGTTCCGAACCATGCATCCGGCGATGGTGCCCACCTTGCTCACCTTGAACAACTGCAGCACCTCGGCCTCACCCAGCACGGTCTCTCGCTCCTCCGGCTTCAGCAGGCCCTCGAGCGCGTTCCGCACATCCTCGACCGCCTCGTAAATGATGCGGTAGGTGCGCACGTCCACCTGTTCCCGTTCCGCGGCGGCCCGGGCGTTGCTGTCCGGGCGGACGTGGAAGCCGAGCACAATGGCGCCTGACGCCTTGGCCAGGAGGATGTCGCTCTCCGTGATGGCCCCGACTCCGCGATGCACCACGTCGACCCGGACCTCACTGGTGCTGAGCTGCGCCAGCGCGTCGGCCAGAGCCTCGGCCGGGCCACCCTGGTCCGCCTTGATGATGATCCGCAGCATGGAGACTTCGCCTTCCTTGAGCGCGCGGCTGAAGTCTTCCAGCGAGGTGCCCTTGGCACTCCGGCGGTTCTGCGCCTCGCGGTCGAGCCGCTGACGCTTCTGGGCGATGTCACGGGCCTCCACGGCGTCGGTGACCACGGCGAAGATGTCGCCGGCGGCCGGCACTCCCTCGAAGCCCAGGATCTGCACCGGAATCGATGGGCCGGCAGCCTTCACCGGTTTGCCACGCTCGTCGTAGAGCGCCCGCACCCGGCCGGAGAAACGGCCGCAGATAAAATTGTCGCCGCCGACGAGGGTTCCCCGCTGAATCAGAATGGTTGCGAGGGGACCCTTGCCGGGATCGAGGGTGGCTTCAAGGACGACGCCGTGTCCCTTGCCTTCGGGATTGGCTTTGAGATCGAGAATTTCCGACTGCAACAGGATCTGCTCCAGCAGGTGATCGATGCCGGTGCCCTTTTTGGCCGAGATCTCCGCCGAGAGCACCGTGCCGCCGAACTCCTCGAGCACGACATTGTGCTGCAGCAGATCCTGCTTGACCTTGGGCACGTTGGCCGTGGGCAGATCGATCTTGTTGATGGCCACGATCATCGGCACGCCGGCGTTGCGCGCGTGACTGATTGCCTCGACCGTCTGCGGCATGACCTGGTCGTCCGCGGCTACCACCAGAACCACGATGTCGGTGACCTGGGCTCCGCGGGCCCGCATGGCAGTAAAGGCCTGGTGACCCGGGGTGTCGAGGAAGGTGATCTTCTTCTCTCCGGGCAGCTCGACGTGGTAGGCGCCGATGTGCTGGGTGATGCCGCCGGCTTCGCCGGCCACGATGTTTGCCTTGCGGATGTAGTCGAGCAGCGACGTCTTGCCGTGGTCGACGTGACCCATGATGGTGACCACCGGCGGGCGGGGCACCAGCTGTTCGGCGGTGTCCTGAGACTCTTCGGCCTGTGCCTCGGCCGCGTATTCATCCTCCCGCACGGCCTGGAACCCGAATGCCGAGGCAATCAACTCGATCTGGTCGAAATCGAGGCGCTGATTCACCGTCACCATCAATCCCAGCTCCTTGAAGGCGAACTGGACGATCTGAGTGGCGGGGACCTTCATGGCTGTCGCCAGCTCGGAGACGGAGATGAACTCGTTGACCCGGATGAGGGTCTTCTCCCGCTCGCGCTCCTCGGCCAGTCGCCCGGCCTGCACGTCACGGAACGATGGTTCGTCGGGTCGGCGCCCCTTGCGTCCCGCGGGGCCCTTCATGCCCTGGAGGGTCCGCAGGATGTTGGCGTGCACTGCTTCCTGGTCTACCGATGAACGCTTCCCCTTCTTCCCTTTTTTCCGTCCGCCACCCTTCTCGGCGTCCGGCCCGAATGTCCGTACCGGGGCGGCCCGATCATTACCGGGACGACCCGGCATACCACCCGGACGTGAGGGTCCACCGGGCCGCGGGGGTGCGGCCGGCGCACTGCTGCTGAACACCGGCTTGGGACCGCGAGCCGGAGGTGCGCTTGGCCGTTGCACCCGGGGTGGGATGAACGGAGCTCGGGTTGGAACCGGGGCCGGAGCCGCTGGGCGATGCGCCGCTGCATCGGCCGCTGCGCCGTTGACCGGCTCCTCCTGGACGGCAACCTCGGTGCTGTCTTCGGTCTCCGGGGGAGCGGGGGGCAGGTCCTTGAAGAGGGCGCGGGCCCGTTCCTCGAGAGTCTGAGCCGGCGCGGTCTCCTCGACCTCATGGATCACCGGGCGCTCGAGCTCCAGGGCCGCCAGCTCGGCCGCCTTCTCGGCCTGCACCTGAGCCTCCACCTGGGCGACCTCGGCCGCGGTGCGCCGGCGCTTGGATGGCTTGGCTTCGGCCGCAACGGGCGCGGGTTCCGCCTTGGCCGCCTTGCGGCGACCCTTCTTCGCGACCGGCTCTTCGGCACTACGGCGCTTCTCGCGTTCCCATCGGACCCGCACGGCCGACACCTGGTCGCTTTCCAGCGCCGACATGTGGCTGCGTACGAAGATGTTCATGTCCTTGAGCATGTTCAGAAGCTGCTCAGGAGCGACGCCGAACTCGGCTGCCAGATCGTGGACTCTCGTTTTAACCACTCAATGCCTCCATCAGGAGCGTACGGCCGCCAGTTGCATGATGCCGCTGGCCAATGCGCGATCCCGCACGCCAACCGCCATGACCGGCGGTTTCCCTAATTGCGCGCCGATCACTGCGGCGCTCGGCCCCGGCATCAGCTGCACCCCTTTGGCGCGAGCCAGCCGGACCACCTTGTCCACGGCACGGGGGCTGGCATCTTCCGCCACCACCACGCACCAACACTTGCCTGCTTGTAACTCCTTCCGGACCGCGTCTACACCCACCGTGATCCGGCCTCCGCGATACCCCAGCCCGAGGAGGCCCAACAGCCCGCTCATGCCTTGGGCCGGGCTTCCTCTCCGCTGTCCTCGTCGGTGAGCTCGGAGACAAACGCCATAAGCTGGTCCGAGGTTTCGGCGGTCATCCCCGGAATCTTGGCGATGTCTTCCCGCTCCAGATCGAGGATGTCATTGAGCATCTTGTAGCCCGCGTTCTCCAGGATCCCGGTCAGCTCGGGCGACAGGCCCTTGAGCTCACTGAGCGGCACCTTGCCGGCCATTTCCTCTTCCGGAGGCAAGGGCGCGAACAAGGGGCCCTCACCACCGCGCTCCAGCCATTCGCGGCTGGAGTACAGATCGATCTTCCAGCCGGTAAGCTCGGACGCCAGCCGGACGTTCTGGCCATTGCGCCCGATGGCGAGCGAGAGCTGATCTTCATCGACTACCGCCTGGATCGTCTTGGCCTCAGGATCGGAAAAGACCTTGGCCACCCGGGCCGGGGCGAGCGCCAATCGGGCAAACCGCTCCGGATCGGGAGACCAGGGAACGATGTCGATCCGCTCCCCACCCAGCTCGTTCACCACTGCCTGAACCCGGGAACCTTTGAGCCCTACGCAGGCGCCAACGGGATCGATGGCATCGTCCCGCGAAATCACCGCCACCTTGGTGCGGCTGCCAACCTCGCGGGCAATGGCGCGGATCTCGACGACCTGCTGTTGGATTTCGGGGACTTCGAGCTTGAAGAGAGCTTTTACGAACAACGGGTCGCCTCGGGAGAGAATAAGCCGGGGACCCTTTGGCGTCTCCTCCAGCCGCTTGAGCACGGCGCGAATCGTATCGCCCTGATGAAAGTGCTCGCGGTGGTTCTGCTCCCGGTAGGGTACGATCGCCTCGGCCTCGCGGAACTTATTCAGCATGATCACCAGCTTGCCGCGCTCGATCTGCTGCACTTCGCCGGAGAGAAGCTCGCCGACCTTCGAGGTGAACTCTTCCCGAATTCGGGCCCGCTCCCCTTCGCGTACCCGCTGGATAATGCGCTGCTTGGCCGCCTGAACCGCCAACCGGCCGAATTCGACGAACGGCACTTCTTCCTCGAGCATGTCGCCGATCTGGAAGTCGGGATCTTCGTACTGGGCCTCTTCCAGCGTGATCTGCGAGCTGGGATCTTCCACCGTCTCCACCACCTGCCGCAGGCGAATGACCTTGATGGTGCCCTGCAGCTCGTCGACGCTCAGCTCGAACCGGACGTTCGGGCCAAACTTTCGGACCAGGGCGGCATGAATACCGTCTCGCAGCAACTCCAGGAGATCGGAGCGCTCGAGTTGCTTTGTCGTCGTCAGCTCGCGAAACGCGGCCAACATTTCAGTCGAACCTGCCATCCGTTCACCCCATGGTGGGCGCGGCGGCGCCCTACAGTGTGTGGGAACGCACCAGCTGCGTCCTACCTGCCTCGCTTCCCGAGCGCCTCCACTTCGGCGACCAGGGTAGCCTCGCGAATGTCATCCAGGGCGAGTGTTACCTCGGAGCCATCATCCCGGCGTACCACGACATGCTCATCGTCCGGTACGGCGAGAATCTCTACCCGATGGCGGCCCGGCAGCGCCGCAGCCCGTACCCGGGCCTGGCGACCCACGAAACGGCGCCAGTGATCCGGCCACCGCAGCGGCCGCTCTAACCCGGGGGAGGATACTTCCAGCACGTATCGCGGCCCCACCATTGCCCTGGATTCGAGGAAGCGCTCGAGTGACCGGCTGATTGCCGCACAGTCGTCGGCCGTGATTCCCTGGCCAGGTCGACTGTCGGGGCGGTCCACCCGTACCTGCAAGATGGGTCGCTGGAGCGTTCCGGTCCGCCTGAGGTCGACGAGCTCAAATCCGAGCCCGGCAACGTGATCGCGAATGGGAACCAGCAGCGCGTCGGCAGACATCGGCGGAGAAGGAAAAAAAATGTGGGGGAACTCCCCCACATCGACAGTCGGCCCTTCGAGGCGCCTTCCGGGACAGCGGTAAATATTACTCGTGGAGCGGGTTGGGTGCAAGCGCTACGGCAGGGCGGCGGCTGGCATCCCCAGGTAGGCCACCATTCTTCCATCGCAGCCCCGGGATGCCCGATGGCTGTAGAAATCGGAACGATGGTGCGCCGAACACCAGGAGGAAGACGTGACCTCCCCTACGCCGAGCTGGTTTGCCCGGCTCATCAGCCGAGCTCGCAGATCCAGATGCCACGGACCGGAACCGTCCGCGGTCGCTCCGCAGCCCGCCATCACTTCAGGTCCCACT
>Ga0307416_100000364_pt1 | contig 23553 bp, 22 predicted proteins | sample DK1Cmetagenome_2_FD_203821 | JGI IMG/M metagenome (GOLD analysis project Ga0307416, IMG submission 203821) | Maize rhizosphere microbial communities from greenhouse at UC Davis, California, United States - DK15-C-3 | ecosystem: Host-associated > Plants > Roots > Rhizosphere > Soil | place...
CGGAATCCACGCCAACCGTAGTCGGTCGTGCGGCACGCCCCACTCCGATTACACCAGTACACAACAAGGAGTAGGAAATGGCACGCACCACTGGCACGGTCAAGTGGTTCAATGACGCGAAGGGCTTCGGCTTCATCACCCCGGAGAACGGTCAGAAGGACTGCTTCGTCCATCATTCGGCGATCCAGGCCCAGGGCTACAAGAGCCTGGCCGAGGGTGACCGCGTGGAGTTCGACGTCGTGCAGGGTCAGAAAGGCCCGGCGGCAGAGAACGTCGTGAAGCTCTAAACAGCTTCCACGATGAAGAACGGCCGGCTCGTCTCACGACGAGTCGGCCGTTTGTTTTAAGGGCCTCGGCTTCAGGCCTCGCCCATGATCAATCCCTCGATAGTATGGGCCTGCGCGATCGGCTCCAGCCGCTCTACCACTCTGCAGGTCAGATGCTGCCGCACCTCATCCGGCAGCGACTCATAATATCCCCGGGTGAATTGCAGATCGTGCCGCTCCGCGTTCCGCGCGTCCACTGCATCTACGCCGAGCACCAGCGCCGGTCGCGACAGGTTTGACAGATTGGGCGTACCGCGGTGGATGGTGAGCGCCGAGCGGGCGGAGATGTCGCCCATCTGCGGCATCTTGCGTTGAGCGCGAGCCTCGTAGCGGGGATACAGCGATTTGGGGGGGAACATCCCGTGCTCGAACTCCTCGGGATGATCCCACTGGGTGCCCGGGGCAATCTCGAAGGGGCCCATGTTTTCGGTGACATCCACGGTGGTCAGATTGAAGGCCAGCGAGTTGAGCCGCCGTCCGGTCAGAGTTTCATCGGGCGAAGGGAAATCCCGGTGCCACGGCTGGTACATCGCTCCGGGGAGCGGCACGTCGAACCCGATCTCCACGATTTTATAGTCAGGGCCCAACACCGCTTCGGACACTGCCACGACCCAGGGATGGGTCACCAGCTCGAGGAAGCCACGAATCCCCTCGGGGTGGATCTCGACGTAATAGCGCTTGGGCCCTCGGCCGACCGCACCACCGGGTGTCTGCAACGCCTGCTCGAATAGCACCGCGATGTCTTCCCCAAGGTCGCGGGCCCAGTCCCGCTGGAATGCGCCCTTCAGGCCGATGATACCATCGCCGTAGAGCCCACCCATGATGCTCGCGGTATCGAACTGAGTCTGGGGTGCAGCTGTCATCGTGCTCATCACGATCTCCTGGTGCGGAGCGGATCAATGTTTTGCGAGAGGGTAACTCTGGGGACCTGAATTATAGCGGTGCGGCCCAGCATGTCATCCGGCCGGCATAGCTCTGCCTGCCAAGAACTGAACGTAGCCTAGCTGCGGGAACCGGCCAGAGACGGAGCCCTGGCGACGATCTCAAACGAGCGAAGCCGAGCCTCATGGTCGAAGATCTGTGACGTCACCATCAGCTCGTCCGCTCCGGTCCGCTCGGCGAACTCCTCCAGGCCGCGGAGCACCGTTTCCTGAGTGCCTACGATCGTCGAGCTCAGCGTCTGCTCCAGGATCGAGCGCTCCAGCGGTCCCAGCCGAGCGGCAAAATCCGGCTCTGGGGGCGGCAGCTTGCCGGGGCGACCCAGCCGGAGGTTGATAAAGGCCTGCTGCAGGGAAGTGAACGACGTCTGAGCTTCCGCTTCAGTGTCAGCGGCAAAGACGTTGACCCCGAGCATTACATACGGACGCTCGAGTTGCTCGGACGGTCGGAATCCCCGGCGATAGAGCTCGAGGGCCTGGGTCAGCATTGCCGGTGCAAAGTGGGAGGCAAAGGCAAAGGGCAACCCCATTGCCGCTGCGAGCTGAGCGCCGTAGAGACTGGAGCCCAGGATCCAGATCGGCAAGTTGAGCCCTGCGCCCGGCACCGCCTGGACCGGCTGCCCCGGTCCCGCCGCACGGAAATAATGCATCAGCTCGGCGACATCGTTGGGAAAACTATCGGCTGCCGAGGGATGCCGGCGCAGCGCCCGCACGGTCAGCTGATCCGAGCCGGGCGCCCGGCCCAGTCCCAGATCGATCCTGCCGGGAAAGAGCGACTCCAGTGTGCCGAACTGTTCTGCGATCACCAGCGGCGAATGGTTCGGCAGCATGATCCCGCCCGCGCCCACTCGGATGGTGGAAGTGCCACCGGCGATATATCCGATTACGACCGACGTCGCCGCGCTGGCAATCCCGGGCATACTGTGGTGCTCCGCGAGCCAGAACCGGCGATAGCCCCACCGCTCCGCATGCTGCGCCAGGTCGAGCGAGCGGCGGAGCGCCTCCGCGGCATCGCTGCCTTGGGGAATCGGGGCCAGATCGAGGATGGAGAGCGGGATCACCGATCCACCGTCGCCATCATCCGCTCGGTGTATCGCGGGCCGGCCACCTTCTCCGGCGGCAGCGCGGCATCGAGTTGAGCCATCTCTGCGGAATCGAGCTGGACCTGACCCGCGGCGACGTTCTCCTCCAGATACTTCCGCCGCTTGGTACCGGGAATGGGAACGAGGTCCTTCCCTTTGTGCAGCAGCCAGGCCAGGGCGATCTGGCCCGGAGTGGCCCCCTTCCGCCTGGCGATCTCATGCACCGCGGACGCGGCCCGCATGTTGGCGTCGAAGTTCTCACCCTGGTAGCGCGGGTCGTTCCGGCGGTAGTCGCCCTGGGGGTACTCCTCCGCCCGCTTGGCTGTGCCGGTAAGGAATCCCCGTCCCAACGGGCTGAACGGAACGAGCCCAATGCCGAGCTGGCGGAGCAGGGGGATGATCTCCGGCTCAAGATTTCGCTCCCAGAGCGAGTACTCACTCTGCAGTGCCGAGATCGGATGCACCCGGTGGGCTCGCCGGATCGTGCTCTCGCCTGCCTCCGAGAGGCCGAGGAACCGCACCTTCCCCTCGGTAATGAGATCGGCCATGGTGCCGACTACGTCCTCGATCGGTATCGCGGGATCTACCCGATGCTGATACAGGAGATCGATGTGGTCGGTACCCAGCCGGCGGAGCGAGCCTTCGACGGCCTGGCGGATGTGCGGCGGGCGGCTATCCAGCTCGATCGGGCCCTGTTCGTCGCCACCGATCTTGAACCCGAACTTCGTAGCGATCACGACCTGGTTTCGCCGTCCCTTGATGGCCCGGCCGACCAGCTCCTCGTTGGTGAACGGCCCATACACCTCGGCGGTGTCGAGGAAGGTGCAACCCAACTCGACGGCCCGATGAATGGTGGCGATGGATTCCCGGTCATCCCGCTCTTCCGGCGCTCCGTAAGACTGACTCATGCCCATGCAGCCGAGACCGAGGGCGGACACGGTCAGTCCCTGGCTTCCTAATCTCCGTTGTTCCAGCACGATCGAGTCCTCGGTGAGGGGGACACTTCCTCGACTTCTCTCCTAAGCTAACCTTGTGCCGAGAGGCGGAGTTCCTCCTTCGCTGCAAAGCAAAACGGCCCGCAATCCCGGGAGGGAATGCGGGCCGTCTTCGCTCTGGTTATCCGGAGTCGGAGAATTGACTTCTCCGTTTTCCTTCCCTTGGCCACCGCCTAAACTGAGGCGTTTGCGGTCTGGCCTCGAGAGCTCCGGCTTCTATTCCCGAATAGTTTGCGCGACCATTCGGTTCACCAGTGTGAGCGCTGCAAGTCGGCTGAATCGCGGATCAACCTCTTGCTCGGCACGCCGCCGCGCCACTGCAGCGTGGACGAGACACGCGATTGGTCTCGTCACTCCAACGCGAAAACGATCATTTTTCGAATTGGCGGCCCCAACATAGGAAGAGTGTTTCGACCGCGCAAGAGGGTGATAGTTATCCACTTACGTCAACATTGGGAACATTTCAACAGCCTCGGCCGGAGCTGTCGTGATTCACCTCACAGATCACCCACGCGAGCCGTACCACACTCACATTTGCAAGTTCAACAGGAGTGTTGTGTGCGTAAAGTGAAAGATCCAGTCTGCGGTATGTGGCTCGAACCGGAGAACGCCGCAGGCAGTACGACCTACGAATCGCAGGAAGTCTATTTTTGCTCCGACCAATGCCGGCGTGACTTCGAGGCCGATCCCGCCCACTACTACGGCCGCTTGGAACGAAGGACCCACGCCACCCGGTAACAACGGCGGCAGACGCGACCCAGCGGGAAGCAGGTCTTCACTCGCGTCCGGGGTCCTCTGGCCGCATCTTCGTAGGATGACGGATTTAAACACCTCCACCCGGCGCGCCTCCAATTGGGGACGCGCCGGGACCGATCCGCTCGATCAGCTGGTTCAGCTGTCCCACCTCATCGGCCAGGATCCCCGCCTGGTGCAGCCGGGCGGCGGCAATACATCGTGCAAAGATGGGGACACGCTGCTGGTGAAAGGCAGCGGCACGGACCTCCGCACCATCACCCGTGAGGGCTTCACCCAGCTCTCGCTCACCCGCCTCGCGGCGCTGCGCCGGGCCGGGTCCATGAGCGACGCTGAGATGATGCGCTTCATGGCCACCTGCGTGGTGCGGGAGGGTCCGGCACCGAGCGTGGAGACGCCACTGCACGCGCTCCTCCCCTTTCGCGTGATCGCCCACACCCATGACGTCCCCACCATGAGCCTGACCAATATCAGGGACGCGGAGGCGGAGCGACTGATTCGGGAGCTCTTCGACGACCGGGTGGTGTATGTCCGGTACGTTCGCCCGGGGTTTCCGCTGGCCCGTGCAGTGGGACAGATGGCGCCGGACTCGGGCGGACGGGCGGACGGTAGAACAGCCGCAGCGATACCGGAAGACGCCATCGGGTTGGCCCTGGCACATCACGGGCTGGTCGTGTGGGGAGACGATGCACAGGAATGTTACGCGCGATTGCTCGACGTGACGGACCGCATGGACGAGTTCCTGTCCAGCCGGCGACGTGAGGCACAGCCCGACCGGTCTTCCGCCCGCCCGCCCACCCGTAAGGCCATGCCTTCTCCCGACGATCGCCGCCGACTGGCCGAACTGGTGCTGCCAGTGATTCGGGGGGCACTGGGCAAGCCGGAGCGAGTCATCCTGAACTACAACGACTCCGATGACGTGCTGGCATTCCTGGCCGACCCCCGGATGCAAGGACTGACTCGGCGCGGCATGGCCACTCCGGAACATCTCCTCCGCGCTGGTCGCCTGCCGGTCTGGCTCGAGCTGGACCCGGAAGGAACGGCCGAGACAATCACCGCACAGGTCTGGAATGAGCTGAAGGCGGCTCGGGCGGAATACGAGGAGTACAACAGGAGACATGCCGGGGGAGGGGATCGGCCGCTGGATGATTGGGCAAAGGTGGTGCTCGCCCCATCACTTGGCGTGATCACCGCGTTCACCGACAAGCGGAACGCCGTCACCGCCGATGTGTGCTATCGCGCGGTTCTGGAGACTATAGCCAACGCGGAGGCGGTGGACCGCTTCGAGTTCATTCCCGAAAAAGATGTCTTCGAGTTCGAGCGCTGGCCGCTGGAGCGTCGGAAGATCGAGGAGCAGATCGTCAAGGAGCGAGCGACCCTGCTGCTCCCCCGGCACGTGGTCTTGATCGTCGGCGGGGCCAGTGGCATTGGCAAGGCCGCGGCGCAGAAGTTTGCCGCCGAAGGCGCCCATGTCGTTGTCGCTGACCTCGATGCTGCTCAGTCGCAAGCGGTGGCGGCGGAGGTCGCTGCCCGCTTCCCGGGACGGGCCATCGCCGGATCGGCCGATGTCAGGGATGATGCCAGCCTGGACGCGCTCTTCCGGCAAACGGTGCTCGAGTTCGGTGGACTCGACTGCCTGTTCTACACCGCCGGTCTGCCACCGCGCTTTGCATCAGTCACCGAGATTCGGCGGGACGATCTTCAACAGCAGCTCGAGGTCCATTACCTCGGCGCCGTCGCCGCGATCGGTCGGGCCGCCGCCATCATGAAACGGCAGGGCCTGGGTGGCTCTATTGTGGCCTCGGTCTCGAAGGCGGCTCTGGTCCCCGGGCGCGACGCCGTGGCGTATGGTGGAAGCAAGGCCGCACTGCTGCAGGCCCTGCGGGTGGCCGCGGTCGAGCTTGGCGCCGACGGCATTCGGGTGAACGCCATCAATGCCGACCAGATCGAGACGCCGCTGTTCCTCCAGTTCGTGCGAGAACGCGCGGCGACCCGGGGCGTGTCGCCCGAAGAACAGCTCAAGCTCTATCAGAGCAGGAACCTCATGGGCGCTACCTTGATCCCAGCCGAGGCCGTGGCAGACCTCGCGGTGCTGCTGGCGAGCGAGCGATTCCGGTTCACCACCGGTGATATCCTGACCGTGGATGGCGGGTTGCCCGAGGCCTTTCCCCGCTGATGAGCAGCGCAATCCTTCTCGCAGTCGGCATTGGCTTCGTTGCCGGACTCCGGTCCATGACCGCGCCCGCGGCGGTGAGCTGGGCTGCCTACCTCGGCCGACTGGACCTGCAGGGCACCGCCCTGTCGTTCATGGGATCGGGAATCGCGGTTACCATCCTCACGACGCTAGCCCTGGTCGAGTACGCGGTGGATCTGTTCCCCACGACGCCGAACCGGACCAAGCCGGGGCCGCTCTTCTGGCGAATAATCCTGGGCGGACTCTCCGGCGCGGCGGTCACCCTTTCGGCCAACCAGGGCCCAGCCGTAGGGGTGATCGCCGGTGGCATCGGCGCGGTCCTCGGGGCTTTCGTCGGCTACGAGATCCGAAGACGGCTGGTCAGCGGACTCAAGGTGAAGGACGCGTTTGTCGCCATACCGGAGGACCTGGTCGCGATCGCGCTGGCCGGCCTGATCCTGGCCGCCGGCTGACCAGCCGTCCTTCTCTCTCCCTACTCACCTCTCACCCTCTTGCCTTTCACCCCCTTACTTGGGTTATCTATCACGGCACGGTACTGATGCCGATCTAGCTTGTTAAGATGATGATCCGCCACGTCTTTGCCCTTCCGCTCCAGCTCGATGCTCCTGCTTAGCCTGGCGCTCCTCGCCGCCCCTGCGCTCCCCCCTGATTGGGTCGATAGCGTCGCCGTCCGGGACATCAAGGTGGCCGAGGGCGAGACGCTCCGAACCACCAGCCTGGGTAGCGGGAAACCGGTAGTTCTTATCCCCGGACTGTTTGGCGGCGCCTACAGCTACCGAAAGATCACGGAGCCACTCGTTGCCCAGGGGTACCGCGCCGTGGTGGTCGAGCCGCTGGGCTATGGCTGGTCCTCCCATCCTAAGAAGGCCGACTACTCACTCGACGCCCAAGCCCAGCGGGTGGCTCGCACCCTGGAGCAGATCGGCATTGGCGGCGCCCTGCTGGTGGTGCACGCCAACGGATCGGGCATCGGGTTTCGTCTCGCCGTGCAGCGGCCCGACCTGGTTCGCGGTCTTCTCTCCATCGATGGCGGGCCCGCCGAAAGCGCTGCCACGCCGGAGCTGAAGCGGGCCTTCACCCTCGGCGCCTTCCCGGTCAAGCTCATGATGGATGCCGGCCGGGCCCACTACGAGCTGAAGGACGAGCTGGTCTCCAGCTCGGGCGACAAGTCCTGGGTGACCGACGACGTCGTCCGGCGGTATGCCGCGGGACAGATCGCCGACCTTGATGGCTCCATTGACGCGCTGAACCAGATGTCCAAAGCCAAGGAGAGAAGCTCCCTGGCCGACAGGCTGCACCACTGTGCTGTTCCCGTCCTCGTGCTGGTGGGCACCTCGCCCCATCGGGCCATGGTGTCTCCTGAGCAGCGGGAGTTGATGCAGCACCAGCTCCGGCGAGTGGAGATTCAGGACGTGCCCGGGGCCGGGCGCTACATCCAGGAGGAGAAACCGGATGTGGTGCTGTCCGCGATTGGGCGACTGGACCGGCAGGCCACGTAGACAGGCGGAAGGTGGCGGTGGCGGGCGGCAGGCGGTAGACTCTCCAGCACAACTACTGAGTGTAATCCTACATAGCACCGGCGCAGCGCATCATCTCGAGCATAGCGAGAGATCGCCCAACCGGCGCCCGATTTCTCGCTGCGCTCGGCCTGACAACGGAGCCCAATGTCTCAAAGACGGCTCATCTTAGCCATCGCCCTCCTCTTCTTCCTGGCGACGATCCTGTTTCCCACCCTCACTGGTCTGCTCATTGACTGGTGGTGGTTCCAGGAGATCGGCTACCAGCCTGTCTTTACCCGGCCGCTCCTGACCAGCCTGCTTCTCTTCCTGACCGTCGGGGGGGTCACCTTCCTCGTCCTCTATGGGAACCTCCGGCTGGCGCAGCGTGGGCTGGTGCCGTACCCGGTGGTGCTCCGTTTTGCCCAGAACCAGCCACGGGTGGATCTCACCCGCCCACTGCGCCGGCTTACGCTCCCGGTTTCTCTGGTCGTTTCCCTGTTGGCGGGATTAGGTGCAACCCCGGCATGGGATCTCGTGCTGCGGCTGATCTATGCCTCCCGGTTTGACATACGCGATCCGGTGTTCGCTCACGACCTCGGCTTCTACGTCTTCACCCTTCCAGCCGTCGCCGCACTGCTCCAGTTCCTCTCTACTCTGGCCATCATCTCGCTGCTTCTGGTCGTGCCGGTCTATGTGCTCCGGGGCGACATTGTACCCGGCCCGGGCCGCGGCCGCACTTCCCGCCTCCGAGTCGAGCCGTCGGCCGGAATGCACATCGCCGGACTGCTCGCGACCCTGTTTCTCCTCATTGCGCTCCGGCTCTGGCTGGTGGACAGCCGCAATCTCCTGTACTCCACTACCGGCCCACTGGTGGGCGCCGGCTACACCGACCTGTATGCGGTCCTGCCCGCGCTCCGGGTCTCTTCCGTAGTCGCATTTCTTGCGGCCGTGCTGGTGCTGGTGGGCGCCGTGCGGCGCGAATTGGGTCGATATGCACTGCTGGCAGTCGGCGGGTACCTCGCGGTTGCCATTCTCGGACGGGGCCTGGTTCCTGCTTTCGTGCAGAAGTTCCTGGTCTCGCCAACAGAGCTTACCCGGGAGACACCCTATCTCCGCTACCACATCGCGGCGACTCGCCAGGCCTGGGGACTGGACAGCATCGAGACGCGGGAGCTGACCGGCGAGACCGACCTCACGCTAGCGGACATCCGGGCCAACGCGGCTACCATCGAGAACGTGCGGCTGTGGGACCGCGACCCACTGCTCCAGACCTTTGGCCAGCTGCAGGAGATCCGGACCTACTACGATTTCGTCTCGGCCGATGACGACCGCTACTGGATCGATGGAAAATACCGGCAGGTTCTGCTCTCGCCGCGGGAGCTGAACGCGCGCTCGCTTCCCACCCGTACCTTCATCAACGAGCATCTGACCTTTACCCATGGCATGGGGCTCACGCTCAGTCCGGTGAACCAGGTGACGGTCGAAGGACTGCCGGTCCTCTTCATCAAAGACCTGCCGCCTGTCTCCACCACATCGCTCAAGATTACCCGGCCCCAGATCTACTACGGCGAGCTGGCCGACGACTATGCGTTCGTGCACACGCGCCAGCGGGAGTTCGATCACCCATCGGGCGAGAAGAACGTCTATGCCTCCTACGCCGGCAGGGGTGGAGTCACGGTGGACAACGTGCTCCGTCGCGCCGTGTTTGCGGCAGGGTTCGGGTCATCCAAGATCCTCTTCTCCGGCGACATCACCGACTCCAGCCGGGTGCTCTATAATCGGGACGTGATGGAGCGCGCCAGAAAGGCGCTCCCCTTTCTCCTGTTCGATCGCGATCCGTACCTGATCGTGGCCAAGGACGGCACCCTCAAGTGGATCCTCGATGCCTACACCACAACCAGCCGCTATCCCTATTCCGAGCGGCTGCGGGATGGCACCAGCTACATGCGGAACAGCGTGAAGCTGGTGCTCGATGCCTACGACGGCACACTGATCGCCTACGTGAGCGCACCGGGTGATCCGCTGATCCGGACCTGGGCCCGGGTTTTTCCAGGGATTTTCGTGTCGATGGATAAGATGCCGGACGACGTCCGGGCCCACATTCGCTACCCCGATCAGATCTATCGCATCCAGGCCGGCCTCTACACCACCTACCACATGGACGACCCGGTGGACTTCTACCACCGCGAAGACCAGTGGCAGATCCCCGAGGCCGCTGAGGCGGAGGGAAAGGTCCCCTTCATGCGCCACATCGTGATGCGACTCCCCGAGGAGAAGAACGCCGAATACATCTACATGGTCCCCTTCACCCCGCGGGGAAAGGACAACCTGGCCGCGTGGATGGCGGCGCGAAACGACGGTGCCGAGTACGGCAAGCTTCGGGTTTACCGGCTCTCGCGGCAGAGTCTCGCGTTCGGGCCCCAGCAGATCGTGAACCGGATCAACCAGAACACCGAGGTGTCTCAGCAGCTCACGCTCTGGGATCAGCGGGGTTCCCAGGTGATCCGGGGCGACCTGCTGGTAATTCCCATCGAGGAAGCGCTGATGTACGTCCAGCCGATCTATCTCCGGGCGGAGGGCGGACGGATTCCGGAGCTCAAGCGCGTGGTGGTCGCCTACCGGAATCGGGTGGTGATGCGGGAGACGCTGGAGGAGGGACTCACCGAGATGTTTGGTGGCGGGAGTGGACGGCGGGTACCGCCCCCGGCGCTGGCGGCCGATTCCACCGCTGCGCCGGAACCCGCGAGTCGCGACGCTCGACTCGGGACGCTGGTCACCCAGGCCCGCGACCACTACAATGCCGCAATCCAGGCCCAGCGGAATCTGGACTGGGCAAAGTACGGTGAAGAGATGCGGAGGCTGGGCGAGCTACTTGGGCAGTTGAACCCGCGCTAACGATCATCCGGCAGCTTGCTGCTCTCCGGCCCCCTCTGCATAATCTTACAATGCGCGTGCTTGCGGGAGAGAGGCGGGCGGCCAGGGACTGGTGCCTGCTGTAACATCCATGTCGGCTTTCCCGGCTCGATTGCGATCTAGTGTAGGCGGGTCCCAGGCATTCGAATCACAATCCTACAAATGAAGCTCGGAGCGAGGCGCGTATGAGAGGCATGGCGTGGATCGGCAGACTGGCCGTATCTGCGGCGGTGGTCGCGCTGTTCGGTTGCAGTGACGACGAGAGTACCGGTCCCGCAAAAGTTCTCTCCGCTGATGCCTCGCGATCCGAGGTGCATGCGCTGGCGGCGGAGGTCCGGCTGCTGACGGCGGGGCGGGGGATCACCCCGTTGCCCAAGCCGCCCCAGGTCCGGCCCGCGCTGGTACGGCTGGGCCAGGCGCTCGCGTTCGACAAGCTCCTGAGCGGCAACCGCGACATCTCCTGCATGACCTGCCACCTGCCGTCCCTGGCTACCGGTGATGGCAGGAGCCTCTCCATCGGCCAGGGTGGCTTCGGACTGGGTCCGACCCGGACCCACCCCGATGGCGCCTTTATCCCCCGCAACTCACCCCAGGTCTTCAACCTGTTTGCGGTTACCGAGCTATTCTGGGATGGCCGGGTGAGCCGGGACGCGGCGGGGAACTACCACACTCCTGCCGGTCCAGCCCTGACGCCGGCGATGACCCGGGTGTTCGAGTTCGGCGCAGTGTCGGCCCAGCCGCTCTTCCCTGTCCTGTCCCGAGAGGAGATGCGGGCCTTCGGCGGCAATGAGCTGGCCACGATTCCCGATGACCAGCCGCAGCAGATCTGGGCCGGCCTGATGGCTCGGCTCGGTGCCATCAAGGAATATCGCCACATGTTCGAGAAGGCCTATCCTGGCCAACGCTTCGAGCAGATGACCTTTGCTCACGCCAGCAACGCCATCGCGGGCTTCCTGATCGACCGGCTCTCCTTCAACAACTCGCCCTGGGACCGCTTCCTGCGAGGCAACGATGAGGCGATGACGCAAGTGCAGCTGGCTGGCGCCAAGAATTTCATGAGTGCCCGCTGCTCCGTCTGCCACAACGGCCCCGCGCTCACCGACAACAAGTTCCATAACGTGGCCGTGGCGCAGTTCGGCCCGGGAAAGGATGCCCAGCGCGAGGACTTCGGGCGGTTCCTGGAGACTGGAATAGAGGCGGACAGGTTTGCGTTCCGAACGCCCGCGCTCCGGAACGTCGAGCTGACTGCGCCCTATGGGCACGACGGAGCGTTCTTCAGTCTGCGTGACTTCGTGGATCACTACAGCGAGTCTGACGTCAAGCTGATGAGCTTCACCGGCGGCGACCTCGTGCCCGCCTCGACCATGTTGGACAACAAGGCCGACATCCTGAAGACCCGCGATCCACTGCTCGAGGGGGTATTCTTCACTCCGCAAACGGTGGATGAGGTGACCGAGTTCATGAAAGCGCTCACCGATCCCGCCGCCCGGAACCTGCAGGGCGTAGTGCCGGGGCGGGTGCCCAGCGGATTGCCGACCCAGGTGAGGTAGTTCAACCGGAATCCTTCAGGAGGATCAATGCGACTCATACTCATCGCAGCTTCGCTTTCGCTGTCTGCTGGCGTCGCCGCCGCACAGGGCTCACCCACCCAGGGCGCGCCGCACGCCGTGATGGTATCACCCGATCAGGTCACCTGGGGTCCCGCCCCGTCCAGTCTCCCGGCTGGAGCCAAGGTGGCAGTGCTGGAGGGAGATCCCGGGCAGTCGGTTCCCTTTACCATGCGCATCACGCTCCCGGATGGCTATCGCATCCCTCCCCATTCCCATCCGGCCGTGGAGCGGGTCACGGTGATCGAGGGGACCTTCCGGCTAGGCATGGGCGACAAGTTCGACGAGTCGGCGCTGAACTCCATGCCGGCCGGCTCCTACGTCTCGATGCAGCCGGGTACCCGCCATTTTGTGCAGGCCAAAGGCAAGACCATAGTCCAGATCAATGGGGTGGGACCATGGAAGCTGACCTACGTGAATCCGGCGGATGAGCCGGGCAAGGCAAAGCAGTGAGGCGAAGGAAGTAGGCGGTAAGAGGAAAGAGGTAAGCGGTAAGCGGGCATCCCCACTCACCGCTCACCTCTTACCGCTCACCTCTTTACCGCTCCCACATCTTGCCTCCTGATCGCGGTGCCGGTCGGCTCCCGGACATGGGCGCGAGAGTTGGGTCTCGCCGGGCATCCTGCCACCTGCAATAGCCAATACCCGCCAGCGAATTAGCTTCTAAGACAGCCTCCCGACACAGGTGATTTCTGGCCGATATCCGCGACCCGCTGCAACAGGCGCTGGGTGACGCGTTCCTGCTCGAGCGCCAGCTCCGGGGCGGCATGTCCCGGGTGTTCGTGGCGCGGGAGCGGGCGCTGGGCCGAACTGTCGTGCTCAAGGTATTGCCCCGCGAGCTCACCGGCGGGCTCAGTACCGAGCGGTTTCGCCGGGAGATCCAGGTCGCGGCAGGCCTGCAGCACCCGCATATCGTCCCGCTCCTCAGCGCCGGCCAGGCCGGTGACTTTCTGTACTACACCATGCCCTACGTCGAGGGCGAATCGCTCCGGGCGCGGCTCGCGCAGCAAGGTGAGCTTCCGATCAGAACCGCGGTACGGATCCTCGGCGAAGTCGCGCGAGCGCTGGCCTACGCCCACCGGCACGGCATCGTTCACCGGGACATCAAGCCAGACAATATCCTTTTGTCCGGAGACGAGGCCCAGGTGGCCGACTTCGGCATCGCCAAGGCGATCACCGCGTCAGTGGAGCACAGTGGCCTCACCTCGGCGGGCGTGGCGCTCGGCACTCCGCTCTATATGGCGCCAGAGCAGGCGGCAGCTGATCCCGGTACTGACGCGCGGGCGGATCTCTACTCCCTAGGCGTGGTCGCCTACGAGATGCTCGCCGGCCAGCCACCCTTTCAAGGCCGGACTGCGGCACAGCTTCTCGTCGCTCACGCTACTGAGCGGCCGATACCGGTTCGCGAGCGGCGTCGCGCGGTGCCCGTGGCCTTAGGCGACACGATCATGCAGCTCCTGGAGAAGCGTCCAGCCGACCGGCCCCAGAGCGCCGAAGACCTGCTCTCGGTCCTGGACGTGAGTCACACGGCGTCGGACCCGGTGGCAATCACTCAGGCGCGTTTGTCTCCCTCGTTCGTGAGGCCGGCAAAGTCTGGTCCGCACCGCCGTCGCTGGCTGGTTGCCGGCGGGGTCGCGACGCTGGTGCTCGCCCTGCTGCTCGCGCTGGTGGCCCGTCGAGCGCCGCCGATGAAGATGGATAGCGCAGTCGTCGCGGTCGCGCCCTTTCGGGTGAGTGGTGCCGACTCTTCCCTCGGTTATCTCCGTGAGGGAATGGTTGACCTGCTGGCCGCCAAACTGAGCGGGACGACCGGGATTAGAGCGGCCGATCCTCGCAGTCTGCTGGCAGCCTGGCGCAGGAAAGCCGGCGCAGCCGGTGATCTTGCCGAGCAAGACGCGATCGCGGTGGCGGCGGGAATCGGCGCCGGTCGCTTGATCGAAGGTGATGTGGTGGGTACCCGGCAACAGATCACCATCAACGCCGCGGTTCTCGATGCGCGTGACCACAGGGTCACGGCGCAGGCCAGCGTCGAAGGCTCGCCGGACAGCCTTCCAAGGCTGGTGGATCGGCTGGCGGGGAAACTCCTGGCCCTGGAGGCTGGGGAAGGCGAACAGCGGCTCGCCAGCCTCACCAGCACGTCGCTGCCCGCACTCCGCGCCTACCTGGAAGGGCAGGCGCTCATGCGTCGAGGTGAGTTCACCAAGGCAGCAGACGGGTTCAAGCGCGCACTCCAGTTCGACTCCACTTTTGCGCTGGCGGGCCTGGGTCTCACCCGTGCGGGGCTTTGGTTCGGTCAGGCCTCCAACGAGGAGGGCGCCGCCCTGGCCTGGAAGCATCGGGACAAGCTCGGCCCCGCGGACCGCGCGCTTCTGGCCATTCAAGTCGGTGACAAATATCCCGGACCTCGTCCCTGGCGCCTGGGTATAGCGGCCGCCGAACGTTTCGTTCAACTGGCGCCGGACAATGCCGAAGCCTGGTTCGAGCTGGCGGACGTTCTCTACCACTGGGGTGCGGTGGCCGGGATCCCCGACCATCTCGGGCGCTCTGCCCAGGCCTTTGGCCGCTCGCTCGCGCTCGATTCCAGCTTTGTGCCCGCGCTCGAACATGGAACAGCTCTGGCGCTTGCCTTGGGCGACACAGCGGGGGCGCGGAAGGTCCTCTCCCTCATACTTCGGACCGATTCGACCTCGCCATGGGCGACTTCCAACCGCTGGGTACTTGCGCACGCCGTGGGCGACAGCAGTGGCAGACGTGAGGCGCTCAGGACCGATAGCGTGATGGGGCCGTTCATCATGGGTATAGCACTCTCCCTGGGTTTGCCTCTGGGGGATGCGGATGCGGCGCTCCGCCGCAACACGGCTCGGGCAGTCACTGTTCAAGAACAGGGCCGCCTGCAGGTCTTCTCCCACATGAATGCGATCATTACCGGCTGGCCCAGCCGGGCTGCCCCTCTGCCGGCGTTGATTCCCGAGGAAGAACGTCTAGCGATCCTCTATCTCGAGGCCCGCTTCGCGGAGGGTGATTCGCTGGCCGGTGCTGCGGCTGGCGCCACGCTCGAAAAGCTGATCGGTACGCCGATAGGCCCCGAAACCAAGCTCGTCGCCCGTTATGCAGCCGGCCAGCGGGCATTCGATTACGGCCGGCTGAACTTGGCCCAACGGGCGGTGGCGGACCTGATCAACCTGCGTGTCCCGCCGGACAGCAGCTGGTTCCGCGAGATCGGCACGGGCTACGCGTTGCTGCTCGAGTCCCAGATCGCGGCGAGGTCTCACTCTCCCCAGCTGCCGAGGCTGCTGAGGCAGCTGGACTCGGCCTTGGTCGAGCCCAGACATGTCTCCTTTCCTATGATCGGCAACTTGGTTGCCAGCGAGCTCTTCGAGAAGCAAGCGAATCTGATGGCGGCCCTAGTAGTAATACGCCGGCAGGTCTGGGAGCTGGCTCGCAGTGCGATTCAGGTGACCTACCACCGGGAGGAAGGACGGCTGGCCGCGCTGAACGGCGATCGTGAAGGCGCAATTCGGGCCTATCGTCGCTATCTGGCGCTCCGCTCTGGAGCCGAGCCGCGGTTACAGCGGCAGGTCGCGCAGGTCCGGGCTCAGCTCGAGGCCTTGGAAAGGGAGACCACCGACAGGTAGCATGTCGATCCAACTCACCGACTCCACCGGCACCCTCATACTCATTGCAGCCAGCCTCATCGGCCTGCTGCTCATTCCGTTCGGGCTCCCCGGCCTCTGGGTCATCCTGCTCGGCATCATCGGCTACGGTTGGATCACCGACTTCCGCACCGTGAGCACCGGCTTTCTCATACTGGCGATTGCCCTGGCGCTTCTGGGCGAGGTGCTCGAGTCCTGGATCGGGTTCCGGTTCGCCAAACGCTATGGTGGATCCAGCCGGGCGGGTTGGGGCGCGCTGGTCGGAGGACTGATCGGCGCCATCGTCGGCGTCCCCATCCCGATAATCGGCTCGGTGATCGGCGGCTTCGTCGGCGCATTCGTCGGTGCGGCTCTGTTCGAGTACACCAAGGCTCGCCAGGCGGAGGGCTCGGTTCGGGCGGGCTGGGGCGCCGTGCTCGGCCGGGCGGCCGCGGTCGCCATCAAGATGGGTCTGGGCGTTGCGATGGTGGTTGGGGCGGGCTTTGCCGCGCTGTCATCCTGAGCGCCCGGACTAGGATCTCGATGCTTCCCGAAATCTCGAGGGCGAAAACCCGGTGCGTTGCCGGAACAGATTGGAGAAGTGACTCTGGTCCGAGAAGCCCGCGGCCAGCGCAATCTCGGCCAGCGACAGCTCGGTCTGCGCCAGCTGCAGGGTGGCCCGCTCGATCCGGAGGTTGCGCACGTACTCGCCCACACTGCAGCCGAACGCCTGCCGAAATGCCCGGGCCAGGGTGACGGGATGCACCCCGACCGTCTGCGCCAGCCCGCTCAGGCTCGGGCGACAGGCCAGCTCGGTATGGATCCGGTCGCGTGCCTCTTCCAGCCACCGGGGAATGCCGCGACCGCCCCGATATCTCACCTGAAGCCGTGACGCCGAGGCCACCAGCTCCAGCAGCAATCCTTCTATGGCCAGCGGCGCGGTGGAGTCCATCACCTGCATCTCGTGGTAGACCCGCCAGCCGTAGGTGGAGAGCAGACCGCCGTGGAACGACTCTCGCTCGTCCAGCACCGCCGAGTGGGGGCGGATGGCGGCAACCTGCTGGTGATCGGCCTCGATCAGAAGCCCTCGCACGTCCCCCCGGTTGAAGCGGTCCCAGTGGCGCTCACCGGCAGGGGTGATCTTGAGGGTGGAGCTGGTGCAGGCGATCGAGCCGCCCCGCCACGATTCAGTGAACGCTCCCTTCAGCACGAAGCAGATCGTTGGTGTGGCGTGGTCGTGCCAGGGCAGCTCGGCGCCATGCCGGTGTATGCCCTCGGTCACTGTGAATCCTCCGGCCACGATCCGTCGCGTCCTGCTCGATTCCGGCCTGGCCTTGCCCATGCGGTAGCCTAACCGAAGCTGGGTCCTGGGGTTATTCTCGAGTGTGCTGTAGCTAACTGACGTGCTGGACGCTTCTCCCTACACTACGCTACGCCTCTTCAATGGAGCTATCCCCGTACAAGACCGGGGTCAAGGTGCCGGCTAGGATCGAAAAGCGGTGCCACAACGCGCGTCAAGTCAAGGACACTCCCCGCCCGGAATTTTTGACTGGTCTGAGGAGTAGATCGTATAGCGTACAGGGCTTTCAAAAAACTGGAGATCACAATGAGACACCTGCGTTTGTTCCTGGCTGCAGCTGCGGTCGCTGCGCTGGGCTGCGGGGGGGACGACAACCCCAGCGGACCCGATAGCGGGGGAGACGGTAGCACCACCGTGACCGTCGGCTCCGGGGGCAACAACTTCAGCCCCGCCAGCGTCACCGTGACGCCGAACAGCACGGTTACCTGGAACTGGAACTCGGGAGGCGTGGTCCACAACGTCACCTTCCCGGATGCCAACTCGGGTGACAAGAGCTCGGGCACCTTCCAGCGGACCTTTCCAACCGCCGGCACCTTCAATTATCTCTGCACCATTCACGGGCCCACCATGAGCGGGAGCGTTATCGTCAGCTCGACCGCTGGCAACGATGGAGGAACCGGTGGTGGTGGCGGGGGCGGCGGTGGTGGTGGTGACTATCCCTGAGCCGTAGACTGGGGCAACTAAAACGCCGGCCGAACGGTATGGTTGGGGGGCCACTCTTTCCTCCGATTGAAACCCTGGCACTGCTTCTGACCTCAGGTAACGGTATTGTGTGGAGGCTGAAGACTTTGAAGTAGAGGTCGCCGCGCGGGAGTTACCCAAACTCAGGACGGGGGATAGCCGGCGGCTGACCCACTACTAGACACAACTGAGGGGAAGAGCGACCAAGCCGCTCTTCCCCTCAGTCGTATCAGATCGGCCAAGCTTAGATAGTGGCGCCGGTCTTGTGGACTGTCGAGAAGGCCACCTCATAGCCGCGTACCTGCGGCGTACCTTCAATAAATCTCGCTAACGTCTTGAGCACCTGGGGATAGGTCTCGCGGCTGTAGGCTTCCGCGTTTTCCTTGCTTTCCCATAAGCTGGTGGCCAGGACGTGCCTGCCATCCTGGTCAACGAAGACGATTTCCTCGTGAAAGCCGTTCTGCTTCTGCAGCAGGGGCAGAATCTCCCGATCGAAGGTCTGGGTTAACTCTTCCCGCTTAACCGGCTTTAGGCTACAAGTAACGTGTCGTGCGTACATGAGACTCCTGGGGTTTAGACTACTATAGTGGAGAGTTCCACTATGGATGTTCTTGACGGAGTTAAACTTAACAGACTGTACTAAAGTTGTCAAGTAGCGAGCTTCGTCTTGACTTAGACCGCCGACAGATTAACTTACAATTGTTAATCACCGCCCTGACGCTCACCCGGAGCCACCGTGGACGTTCCGTCTGTCATCAGAGAAAGGCTGGAGAAATTTGGCCTCGAGCAGCGGGAGCTCGCCCGGGCGGCGCAAGTCACCGAGTCCTACATCTCCCAGCTACTGACCCGCCGCCGGGCGCCACCGGCCCCGAACCGCACCGACATCTACGACAAGATGGATCGATTCCTGAAGCTTCCCCACGGAGAGCTGGCTCGACTGGCGGACGTTCAGCGCAAGCAGGAGCTCAAGAAGGAGTTGGCGCCGGAGCCCACGCCGTTGTTCGCCGAAGTTCGTGAGGTAGTCCTCCGAAAATGCGCCCCGGAGAAGGCAGCGGATCTGCGCGCGATCTTCGAGAAGGAGCCGTTCGGCGAGCTTGAACGCCTGGTCACCCAGACCCTCCTCGATGTCGTGAAAGGGGTGGCCCGACAGGAGCTGGAGAACGACCACTGGCTACACATAGTGGCCGAGCTCAGCCATCGGAGTTACGAAGAGACCCGGGTGATCGTGCTGGAGTTCCTCGACACCGACATTTTCCGCCTGTCCGCGGAACACTGCGCGTCGTTCCTGGATCCACTCATTGAATCCTGGAATGTCGACCTGGGGACCTTCGCGATCGACATCGTGTTGAACCAGCGAGTGGTCTCGGGACACGTGAAGCGTTTCGAGTTTGTCGAGAAGAAATCAGAGACCGGGTTGACTGAAGAGCCGGCCTTGCTCGAGTTCCTGGATGATCCCGCCCTCAGGGGTAATGCAACTGACGAAGAGATCGCCTTTCTCAAGCGGCTGAAGTTCAACGGCCGGCGTCCGACCCCACTCTACTATTACCGGGAGTTACAGAACCTGAGGGACGCACTCCACTTTCAGGCTCTCTAACCCTCGGCACCTATCACGCAGTTTGACCTGGTTGGAAGGAGTACTATGTCCACAGCTACCAAGACCAAGACCAAAACCAAGCCCGAGATCAAGATCCACCCGCTCGAGGATCGCGTCGTCATCCTGCCCTCAGACGAGGGAGAGGGGATGCGGGGAGGGTTGTATATCCCTGACACCGCCAAGGAAAAGCCGACCAGGGGCGAGGTGCTCGCGGTCGGGCCGGGGCGGATCGAAAAGGGTGATCGCGTAAAGATGGACCTTCGGGCCGGCGATCAGGTGATCTACGGCAAGTACAGCGGAACTCCGTATGAGGTCGGCGATGATGAGCTGATCATCATCAAAGCCTCCGACATTCTGGCCAAGATTGGCTAATGCAGCTTACTCAGGAAATGAGGACATTTATGGCAGCAAAGGAACTTCTGTTTAGTACCGACGCACGAGCGAAGCTCAAGAAGGGCATCGACCAGCTGGCCGAGGCTGTCGCGATCACACTTGGCCCCAAAGGCCGCAATGTCGTGATCGACAAGAAGTTCGGTTCGCCCACCGTGACCAAGGACGGGGTCACCGTGGCGAAAGAGATCGAGCTGAGTGACCCGATCGAGAACCTGGGCGCCCAGATGGTCAAGGAAGTCGCTACCAAGACGTCGGATCTGGCCGGGGACGGTACCACAACAGCGACGGTGCTCGCCCAGGCGATCTTCCGCGAAGGCCTCAAGAACGTCACCGCCGGGGCCAACCCGATGGAGCTCAAGCGGGGAATCGATCGCGCAGTCGAGGCGGTGGTGGAGCAGCTCCGCAGTATCTCGGTTCCTTCCGCCGGAAAGAAGGAGATCGCTCAGGTGGGGACCATCTCCGCGAACAACGACAAGGAGATCGGGAACTTGATCGCCGAGGCGATGGGAAAGGTCGGCAAGGACGGCGTCATCACCGTCGAGGAGGCGAAAGGACTGGAAACCACCATGGAAACCGTGGACGGCACCCAGTTCGACCGGGGCTATCTCTCGCCCTACTTCGTGACCGACCCGGAGAAGATGGAGGCGGTGCTGGAGGATCCCTTCATTCTGATTCACGACAAGAAGATCTCCTCCATGAAGGAGCTGCTCCCGCTGCTGGAGCAGGTGGCGCAGACCGGCAGGCCGATGCTGATCATCGCTGAGGATGTCGAAGGCGAGGCGCTGGCGACTCTGGTGGTGAACAAGCTACGAGGCACCCTGAAGATCGTTGCCGTCAAGGCGCCGGGCTTTGGCGATCGCCGCAAGGAGATGCTCCGTGACGTTGCGGTGCTCACCGGCGGGCAGGTCATTTCCGAAGAGATCGGCTTCAAGCTGGAGAACGTCACGCTCGAGGATCTGGGCCGCGCCAAACGGATCGTCATCGATAAGGACAACACCACCATCGTCGATGGGAAAGGCAAGACCGAGGACGTCCAGGGCCGCATCGCCGAGCTCCGGGGCGCCATCGAGAAGAGCACCAGCGATTACGACCGGGAGAAGCTGCAGGAACGACTGGCCAAGCTCGCCGGCGGCGTCGCCATCATCAACGTGGGAGCAGCCACCGAGACCGAGATGAAGGAGAAGAAGGCTCGGGTTGAGGACGCCTTGCATGCCACCCGCGCGGCCGTCGAAGAGGGAATCGTGGCCGGAGGCGGCGTGGCGCTGCTGAGGGCGCAGAGCGCGCTCGATCGGGTCAAGGGAACGTCGGACGAGAAGATCGGCGTCGAGATCATCCGCCGGGCGCTGGAGGAGCCAATCCGGAAGATCGCCCAGAACGCGGGCGCCGAAGGGTCGATCGTGGTGGGCCGGGTCAAGGACTCCAAGGACCGGAACTTCGGCTACAACGCCGCGACTGACAGCTATGAGGACCTGGTCAAGGCCGGGGTCATCGATCCCACCAAGGTCACCCGCACCGCGTTGCAGAACGCGGCCTCGATCGCAGGCCTGCTCCTCACCACCGAGTGCGTGCTGGTCGACAAGACGGAAGAGAAACCGGCTCCGGCCGGGGCCGGCGGTGGTATGGGCGGGATGTACTGAGATCCGCTGAGACTGAACTCGCGGCCCGTGCAGTTGGCGGGCCGTGAGTGTTATTGCGGATCCAGTATCCCTTCGCGCTGCTCAGGGGAAGCTGTGAGGCCCTCTCAGGGCCGAAGGATCTTACTCGAAGACATTAGCAGAGATGTTGAGGCAACTCGATAGATCCCTCGCGCCGCTCGGGATGCGGAGGTACTTGGGGTGCTCAGGGAGCCTGGGGGTGAAATGGAAGGTCTAGGCCAAAGGAAACCTGGAATGGGGAACTCGAACTGCTGCCTCCATTCAGGTGCCCCAAGTGAATCCGGTAGAGCCGATTCCGCAGTCCCACCTTGAGTGCCACCAGCCGGCTGATCTGATAGCGTACCGCAGTGCCAACCAACCCGCTGACCGTTGAGCTCTCGAACAGATCCTGGTAGGCGGGTTCGCCGCCGAATACGAATCCAACACCGGTGTGCACCTGCCACGAGAGCCTACGCCCAGGTGGACTCAACCAGTAGCGAGCATCGGCCGTGCCCGTGAGCAGGTGGTTTCCTGCGGTGACATGGAACCGTCTGCCCGCCCCGTGGAGGACGGCGTGTCCCGGACTGTAGCTCGCGCCGGTGACCAGGTCCATACGTGGAGTAAAGATGATGGTCAGGCGGGCGCCGACTGCCAGGCCGATCCTCTGTTCAACCTGGAGGGTTCCGCCCCGCATGGATACCCTGCTTGGCAGGGATAGGTCTGCGTGGGGCCGGAGCCGCATTTGCTGCGCATTCAGCAGGGAGCTCCAGCAGCATGCCAGGACGGCTGCCCAACCCGGCAGGAGGGCGCCGGCCCGTCGATGTATCAGGCGAGTCGCCATTCGGAGAGACAGGCATGGGCCTGCCCCTGGCCTTGATCCGGGATGATGGTCAGCTCCAGCGCGGTGACCGAGGAGAGGTCGACGTTCAGATCTTCAACTTCGCTGGTTGAGCCATCGGGACTGAAGGTGTACTGCTGCCGCACCAAGTCACGGGAGGAACGGCCGCCATCCGGTGACCAGCGCAACGCGAACTCCTGAGTTCGCTCGGCGGCGCGTTCATCGAAGCGGAGGAGGATGCGCCGAAGTCGCTGCGGCTGATGGAACAGCAGCCGGATGCTCTGGGTGCCAGGCTCGGCCGCGCGCCATCCCGGCTGTCCATTGGATAGCAAGGCGCCCTCGATCGGGCAGGCGGGGTCTTCGGACGTGAGCTCGACCTGCGCCATGGACTCGAGGTCCAGCCAGCTCTCCTCTGCTACGCTACTCGGTCCTGGGGCGCCCACGAGACGTTTCTGCATGCTGGATCCTCAATTCAGAAGTTTCAGCTCATCCAAGAATGTTGCCACGGTGACCAGCGAGGCGAGACTGGGCTCCGCCCGAAAGTTATAGGCGGCGTCACGCAGGCCAGGTGTGACCGGACCGCCGATCCGTTTCCGGTGACGACGATACAGGATCCCGAGATTTCGAAATACCCGGTGGAGCGACTCGGTTTCCTGAGCCGATTCGAGACTGGAGGAGGTGGCCTGGTTGGGTTGGACTCGCCGCGGGCGCTGCAACTTGGGACGGGTGGCCCTTCCCCGTCGGTCGATAGCGCGCTGGGCGGCGTTGACCTGCGCGAGCATCCGATCCGTCAGGCTCTCAGGTGACTCTGGCATCCGGCGGGCCCTCGGTTGAGTGGGACTGCAGTGCCTCCCTCGGATGAGGGAGGACAGGTGCGTTTCTCTCTTACTACAGAGTCGGCGGCGCCAGATTGCCGCAGGCGACGGTCATCGCATTGTTGGCAGCCGACGCCCGGACGATCACGAAATAACTACCGGCCGTGGGAGTCGTAAACGGCAGATCGGCGGTCGATGTGGCCCGGCCTTCCGAGCTCACCTTGGCGACCGGGTACTCGGTCGCCGAACCAACGACACCCTCATCGGAGCCGCATTGGCCTCGGTGGAGCTGCCATGGA
>Ga0307416_100000365_pt1 | contig 23532 bp, 27 predicted proteins | sample DK1Cmetagenome_2_FD_203821 | JGI IMG/M metagenome (GOLD analysis project Ga0307416, IMG submission 203821) | Maize rhizosphere microbial communities from greenhouse at UC Davis, California, United States - DK15-C-3 | ecosystem: Host-associated > Plants > Roots > Rhizosphere > Soil | place...
CAGGCCCATGCCGGTGCCCTGGACCTCCGAGTGCTCGGCGCCGAGGCGGTCGAACTGGGTGAACAGCCGGGGCAGCTTGTCGGCCGGGATGCCCGGACCGGTGTCGGCGACGGCGATGCGGAGGCGGTCGTCGGCGGCGGCGTCGCAGGTGAGGCTGATGCTGCCGCCCTCGCTAGGGTCGTCAGAAACGGGCAACCCCTGAACAGGGTCGGGCGTCCCCACCCCTGTCGTAACGTTGGCGGGACGGAGGCTGGCCACACTGGCCCGGTCCACAGGGCCGGGTGGCGCGGCCGGAGGTGAGCCAGGTGCAGCCAGGAGCATGGCGGTGAGCCGCGACGCTCGCGTTCCCGGCCCGGGCCGGTGGGCGCCGTGGCTGGCGTGGCTGCTGTGGGCGCTGACCCTCTCGGGGCTGGCCGCCGACCTCTGGCTGGACCACCTGGTGGCCCAGGCCGGCGGCGCCGAGGTCGACCGCCTGAACGCCTCGGCCTACCCGGTGGTGCTGGCGGCGCTGAGCGCGGCCACGGTCGGGGCGGTCGTGGCCAGCCGCCGCCCTCGCCACCCGGTGGGCTGGCTGCTGCTGGCGACGGGGCTGACGATGGCGGCCGACATCGGCGTCAACGGCTACGTGCGCTACGGGCTCGTGACCCGGCCCGGGTCGCTGCCCGGAGCCAGCCACCTCGCCGGGGTCTCGTTCGGCATCTTCCTGGTCTGGATCTCGCTCGCCGGGTTCGTGCTGCTGCTCACCCCCACCGGGTCGCTGCCATCGCCCCGCTGGCGGTGGTGGGCCAGGGTCGCGGCCGCCGGGCCGGTACTGGAGCTCCTCAGCTCCGCGATCGACCCGCAGCCGCTGTACCCGGAGCACCCGGAGGTCGGCAACCCGCTGGCGGTCCCGATCCTGCCTCCGGTACAGGTCGCCGTCGGCGTCGCCGGCGGCGCGATCATCCTGATCTCGATCGTCGTGGCGGCCGTCTCGCTGGTGCTGCGCTACCGCCGGGCCCACGGGGTGGAGCGCCTCCAGCTCCGCTGGCTGGCCTTTGCCGCGGGCCTGGCGGCCGGGTTGGTGGCGGTCGCGGTGGCCGCCGGGCTGGCCGGCAAGGATGGCCTGGTCCTGGCCGCCCTGGCGACCATGGTGTCGCTGCTGCCACTGGCCACCGGCGCCGCGATCCTGCGCTACCGGCTGTACGACCTGGACCGCATCATCAGCCGCACGGTGGCCTACGGGCTGCTGACGATGCTGCTGGGTGGCGCCTACGCGGTCGTGGTGCTGGGCCTGGGGCAGCTCGTGGGGCAGCGGTCCGGTGTGGTGGCGGCGGCGACGCTGGCGGTGGCGGCGGTGTTCGGGCCGGCGCGGCGACGATTGCAGCAGGTGGTGGACCGGCGGTTCAACCGGCGGCGCTATGACGCAATCAGGACCGTGGCCGCGTTCGCGGCCCGGCTGCGCCAGCAGGTGGACCTGGACGCGTTGAGCGCGGAGCTGCTGGCGGTGGTCGAGATGACCGTGCAGCCCGCCCAGGCGTCGCTGTGGCTGCGGCCGCAGGCACCGTCCAGCAAGACCGCTCGATGACGCCGACGGGCTTCCCGGCCACGCTTCCGGCTCCCCGCCGGCCCGACCCCATGGACGTGCCCGCGCTGCGCTGGGGGGTCCTGGGCACGGGATGGATCGCCGAGCGGTTCGTCCGGGCGCTGCGGGCCTCGACCACCCAGCAGGTCGTCGCCGTCGGCTCCCGCACCCAGGCCTCGGCGGAACGGTTCGCCGGCGCGGCCGGCGTCCAGGCCGCCCACGGGTCGCCTGAGGCGCTGGTCGCCGACCCCGGCGTCGACGTCGTCTATGTCGCCACGCCGCACCAGGCGCACCGTGCCGGTGCGCTGCTGGCGGTCGGCGCCGGCAAGCATGTGCTGGTGGAGAAGCCTCTGGGCCTGGACGCCGCGCAGGCCGAGGAGGTGGCGGCCGCCGCGGCCGCCGCCGGGGTGTTCTGCATGGAGGCGATGTGGACGCTGTTCCTGCCGCGCTTCGACGTCGTCCGGCAGGTGCTGGACCAGGGGATGCTCGGCGACGTCCGGACGGTGCTGGCCGACCACGGCGAGCGGTTCGACCCGCCCCACCGGATCCTCGACCCCGCGATGGCCGGCGGGTCCCTGCTCGACCTCGGCTCCTACCTCACCGCGCTGGCGACCTGGACGCTGGGCCCGGCCCAGGAGGTGTTCGCCACCGGCGAGATGACGCCCGGTGGCGTCAACGGCCAGGCGGCGATGGTCCTGACCCACGGCGGCGGCGCCCGCAGCGTGCTCCACACGACCCTGCTCACCCGGACCCCGACCGCGGCGGTCATCGCGGGCACGGCGGCCACCCTGACCCTGCCCGGCCCGTTCTTCATGCCCGGCGACGTGGTCCTCACCTCCGCCGACGGCGGCCGATCGGTGACCTGGGCCGAGCCGGACCCCATCGGCCACGGCGGCCTGTACCACTCCGCGGTGGAGGTGGCGCTGCGGGTGGCGGCGGGAGAGCCGGAGTCGCCGCTGCGCCCGGCGGCCGGCGTCGTCGCCGGGATGCGCGCCCTGGACGAAGTCAGCCGCCAGCTCGGGGTCCGCTACGACGCGGCCCGCTGAGCCGAAGGGAAGCACCTGCCCATGGCTCCCACCGGGCGAGGTTACGATCACAGGGTCATGCCACTCCTCGAGCGGGAACCGGCGCTCGAGACTCTCGGCGGTTGGCTCGCGGAGGCTCGGGCCGGTCGCGGGCGACTGGTCCTGGTCGGGGGCGAGGCCGGCGTCGGCAAGACCGCACTGGTCAACGAGTTCGCCCTCCGCCACCGCCAGACGGCCCGGATCCTGCAGGGTGCCTGCGACGCGCTACCACCCCGCCCGGCTGGCCACCGCCACCTACGCCACCAACCTGCACGCCGCCAAGGCCGACGGCTACCAGCTCATCACCCGCATGATCCCCGATATGGGCTGGCACTACCTCAACCCGTCCATCGAGGGCTTCGACGTCACCAAGCCGCCCATCCTGGTCTACGAACGCCACGGCGCAGCTGGCAGCTGGGCGCCCTGGAGTGGGTGTTCCCCAAGACCCCGGCACCCCGCCGCTGCCCGGGGCCAGCTACGGGTCGTTCCCGGCCGCCTGCCACTACCGCGACGGCACCTTCGTCGCCGCCCGGGTCCAGGAGCTGTGCGCCAACCACAGCCCCCAGACCGGGGCCCGCTTCACCTTCTGGCATCCGGATCTGGTGACCCTGCACCTGTGGCTGTGGTACCCGAACCCGGCCGGCCTGTACAGCGGCACCAACCCACTCATCCGACCCTTCAACCACAGCTGACCAGCCTGCTGACCGCCCGGCGGGCAAGCTGCGCCGGGCGGTCACACGTCGTCGGGGACCAGTACGAGCTTGCCGCGGGCCCCTGACTCGAGGATCCGGCGGTGGGCGGCCGGCGCCTCGCGCAGGGGCAGCTCTTCGCCGACCACCGGCACGAGGGTGCCGCTGCGCAGCTTGGCCGCCACGCCGGCGAGCGCGCCCGTCGTCTCGGCCTCCGAGGCGTTCCACAGGGCGGTCCCCATGACGGTCGCCTCCTTGATCATGGTGAGGCGCGGGGTGAGCTCCAGGCGGCCCCGGCTGCCGACGACCACCACCCGCCCGCCGGTGGCCAGCACGCCCAGGTCGTGTTCCAGGTTCACGTCGGCCAGCATCTCCACCACCACCGAGACCCCGCGGCCGCCGGTGATGCCGGACAGCTCGTCCAGGTACCCGGGCGCCGAGTGGTCGAGGACGTGGCCGGCGCCGGCCCGGCGGACCACCTCCATGCCCGCCGCCGACCCGGCGGTGCCGACGACCACGGCGCCGGCGTCGGCGGCCAGCTGGGTGGCCGGGACCCCGACGCCGCCGCTCGCGCCGTGGATGAGCACGGTCTCGCCCGGTTGGAGGCGGGCCTTCTGGAACAGCGCCCGCCAGGCGGTCACACAGGGCACGCCCACGGCCGCGCCCTGGCCGTAGGACAGCGTGCCGGGGAGCGGATGGACCGCGGCCGCGTCCACCACGGCCAGGTCCGCGTACAGGCCCGATGAGCCCGGCGTTCCCAGCGCCGCCACCAGGACCCGGTCCCCCGGCGCCACCTTCTCGACCCCGGCACCGACCGCGTCGACCACGCCGGCCCCGTCGAACCCCGGGGTGTAGGGCAGCTCCGGGGTGAAGAACGCGTAGGCGCCGGTCCTGATATAGGTATCGGCGGGGTTGACGCCGATCGCGTGCACGCGCATCCGGACCTGACCGGCCCCGGGCTCGGGCACGGGCAGCTCCCGGTGCTCCAGGACCTCCGGCCCACCGAACTCCGACACCTGGACGCCGTGCATCAGGCCTGGCCCTCGGGCGGCTCGGCGGCGCTGGTGTCGGCGTGCTCCAGCAGCGTCCTGCGCGGCGGGGTGAACATGTCCACCTCGGAACATGGGGACTCCAAGGTCCGGGCGCCGTGCGGCACCCATGGCGGGATCACCGCCACGTCCCCGGGGCGCATGGTCCGCGACTCCCCGTCGATGTGGAACTCGAACTCGCCCTCGAGCACGACCACGATCTGCTCCTCCTCGTGGACGTGGGTGGGAGCGACCGTGTGGGGCGCGAACGACACGAAGTTGGCCATCGCGTTACCGCCCAGCACCGGACGGAACGCCAGGCCGGGGACGAACTCGACGGGGTCGATGTCGTCGACCCTGACGAAGCGACCCGGCCCCGTGGGCACGCCATGGGCCTGGCTGCTGAAGTGCGCTTCACCGCGGCTGCTGGTCATCCTCACCGACCTGACGTCGAAGCGGGCAAGGGCTGCCCGGCAGCGTATCCGAAGTCCTCAGGGTCAGGTGTCCCAGCGGACGACGATCCGGCCCTGGAGAGCGGGGAGGGGCAAGGCGGCGGCCTCGGCGGCGACGGCGTCGCGTTCGGCGGGTGACAGCGGCCGCCAGGGCTGGATGGTCATGGCCGCGTCGGCGCGCCGCCAGGTGCCGGCGATCTCGCCGTCCACGAGCAGGGCGCCGGGCCACACCCGCGGGGTCCACAGCTCGCCGCGGCGGTCGGGGTCCGGGACGAGGAGTTCCCGGTCGGCTCCCCGCAGCAGCCAGTAGGCGTCGCCGCTGGGCAGCAGCCGGGCCGGCGCCGCCGGCCCCGGCCCGGCCCGGAGGGTGGGCTCGTCGCGGCCGAGGATCCAGGCGTCGCCGATCGGGGTCCGCACCGGCGTGAGCGACCGGCCCAGCGCCTGGAACGCGGCGGCGCCCTCCCGGGGGCCGAGGCCCGCCCACCGGGCGAAGGACTCCGGTGTCGTGGGCCCGTAGATGTGCAGGTAGCGGCGGGCCAGCTCCAGGCGCGCGTCGCCCGGGTCGATCGCCGGCGCCGGCACGGTCCACACCGCCGGCCGTCGCGCACCGTCCCACCGGATCAGGACCGTGCCGGTCGGTGCCGCGTACCGGAGAGTGTTGGGATGCACCCCCAGCGCCCGCCCCACCTCCCCGGAGGTCACCTCGGCGCCCCCGGAGATCGACTGCAGGCGGGCGGCCATCTCCTCCGCGCGCCGCCGGCGGTTGCCGCCCTCGGGGAGTGTCGCGAGCGAGAACACGCCACGGTCGCGGGCGGCGACGACGAAGACGCTGTGGTGCGGCCCCCACAGCTGGACCAGGGTCGGGTCCTCCACTGTCGAGGCGTGGGTCCCCTCCACACGGGCATGGATCGACAGCAGGGCGGCCCGTGGCATGCTGTCCTGCAGCCCCGCCCACGCCGCCCGCCGGAGCGACCGCGCCCCAGGTGCGAGTCGCCGGTCGAGGGCGCCGACCGCTCGCCGGAACCCCAGGATCTGCGAGCGCGTCAGCTCAAGCCGAGATCCCATCACGTCACCCAGTATCCGCGGCGGAGGTGGTGGCCCGGCGGTAGCGGCCGGCCAGGTCGCGGAGGTGCGCCACCAGCTCGGGCGGCTCACCGACCCGGAAGTCGGCACCCAGCATGCCCAGGTAGACGGCCAGCGTCTCGAGGGTGTCGGCGCCGGTGTACAGCAGGCAGGTCCCCTCGTCGACCGCCTCCACCACCCCGGCGGCCGCCGGGACCCGTCGCCGGACCTCCTCGGCCGGGGCCTGGACCTGGACCCGCGCGTGGTAGCGCCAGCCGGCGGCCGACACCCGCCGCGAGACGTAGGCGGCCAGGTCGCCGCCCTCTGGCGGCTCCCGCGGGGTGAACCGCTGGCCGGTCGGTGTCACCGTTGCCGGCTCCACCCGGTCGACCCGGAGGATCCGCCAGTCCTCCCGGTCCACGTCCCAGGCCACCAGGTACCAGCGCCGCCCCCAGCTGACCAGCCGGTAGGGCTCCATGGCGCGCCGGCCCAGCGAGCCGTGGTGGTCCCGGTAGGCCAGGCGCAGCCGCTCGCGGTCACGGCAGGCGGCGGCCAGCACGGCCAGCACGGCCGGGTCCACCCGGGGGCCGGGCCGATTGCCGGGCACCGGCAGGGTGGAGGCGTGCACGGCGTTGACCCGGCGGCGCAGCCGGGTGGGCAGCAGCTGCTCCAGCTTGGTGAGCGCGCCGAGGGAGGCCTCTTCGATGCCGCCCACACCGCCGGTGGCGGTGCGCAGCCCGACCGCCACCGCCACCGCCTCCTCGTCGTCCAGCAGCAGCGGGGGCAGGGCGGTTCCCGCCCCGAGCCGGTAGCCGGGCACGCCCCGGTCGGCATGGACCGGATACCCGAGGTCGCGGAGCCGCTCCATGTCGCGGCGGATGGTCCGGGCGCTCACCCCGAGCCGCTCGGCCAGCTCGGCCGCGGACCAGCCCGAGCGCCGCTGCAGCAGCGACAGGAGCCGCAGCAGCCGGGCCGAGGTTTCCAACATGGGCCAAGTCTGCCAGCCACGTAGGACAGTTCCTGACCCAACCGGCCTCTAGGGTGGCGCCCGACCCGACGTCAACCGGAGGAGCCCGGCACCCATGACCGACACCATCCGGCCGTTCCGCATCGACGTGCCCCAGGCCGACCTGGACGACCTGGCCGACCGGCTGGACCGGACCCGCTGGGCCAACGAGCTGCCCCTCGACACCGGCGGCCCGCAGACGGGCCCGGTCCCGCCCGGCTGGGAGTACGGCGTCCCCGTCGGCTACGTCAAGGACCTGGTCGAGCACTGGCGACGGGGCTACGACTGGCGCACGTGGGAGGCCCGGCTCAACGGCTACCCGCAGTTCGTCACCACGATCGACGGGCAGCGCATCCACTTCGTGCACGTCCGCTCCCCCGAGCCGGACGCCGTCCCGCTGATCCTGACCCACGGCTGGCCGAACACCTTCCTGGAGTACCTGGAGCTGGCCGGACCGCTCAGCGACCCGCGGGCGCACGGGGGCGAAGCCGGCGACGCCTTCCACGTGGTCGTCCCCTCGCTGCCCGGCTTCGCCTTCTCCGGGCCGACCACCGAGCCGGGCTGGGACGCCCTGCGCACCGCCCGGGCGTGGGCCGAGCTGATGCGGCGGCTCGGCTACGACCGCTACGGCGCCCACGGCAACGACGCCGGCGCCATCGTGGCCCCCCTCCAGGGGCGCGTCGACCCCGGCCACGTCATCGGGGTGCACGTCAACCAGATCTTCTCCTTCCCCTCGGGCGACCCTGCCGAGCTGGAGGGCCTGACCCCCGACGAGCTGGGCTACCTGGCCTTCCTCCAGGGCTTTGTCGAGCGGGCGGTCCACGACAAGCTGCAGGCCGCCCAGCCCCAGACCGTCGCCCACGCCCTGGCCGACTCTCCGGCCGGGCAGATCGCCTGGAGCGGGCAGCTGTTCGGCGACGCCCTGAGCAAGGACCACATCCTCACCAACGTGGCCATCTACTGGCTGACCAACACCGCCGCGTCGGCGGCCCGCTTCTACTACGAGAACCACCACGCCGCCCACCCGACCGAGCCGACCACCGTCCCCATGGGCCTGGCCAGCTTCGCCTTCGACTTCCGGCCGATCCGCCGGTTCGCCGAACGCGACCACGCCAACATCGTCTCCTGGAGCGAGCTCGACCGCGGCAGCCACTGGGCCGCCCACGACGCCCCTGACCTGCTTCTGGCCGACCTGCGCCAGTTCTTCGCCCGGTTCCGCTGACCCCGTCGGCACGCCGGACCGGTGACGTCGAACGCCTCCTGGATCCGCCTGGCGCCGTCGCGCTGCCGGATCGCCTGGCGGACCTTGACCCGCAGGCGGTCGGGACACAGGTGCTTGGCGGGCAGCCGGGTGCCCGCTCCAGGCGCGCGTTGGCCGGCACCTGGAAGCCCGTCGGGTCGCCGGTGGGCAGGGTGGCCGCCACGACCACGGGGGCATCGAGGATCCGCTCGCCGGCGGCCGCGGCGGCAAGGCCCAGTGCGGGGCGGGTGTGGTCAGGCGTCGGCGTTGGTGGTGCCGGGCGGCCCGGCCAGGACCGTGGGGACGTACTCGAGCAGCTGCAGCCGGCCGTCGAAGGTGCGGCTCTCGACCATGTCGAGGGCGACGTCGGGGTACCCGTCGTAGATCCGGTCCCGGCCGGTGCTTCCGGTGATGACCGGGAAGACGACCACGCGGAACCGGTCCACGAGACCGGCCTTCAGGAGCGAGCGGCACAGGGTGAGGCTGCCCAGGGTGCGCATGGACGTGGTGCCGTTGTCCTTCATCTCCCGGACGGCCTCGACGGGGTCCCGGCTGACCAGCTGGGTGTTCGGCCACGCCAGCGGCTCGGTCAAGGTGGACGAGAAGACGACCTTCGACAGGCCCGCCAGGGCATCGGTCCCCGGCTCCCCCTCGCTGGCCAGCCCGGACATGAGCCGGTAGGTGTTGGCCCCCATCAGGACGGTGTAGTCGGCTTCCGGGTGGTCTTCCAACCAGGCGAGGTACTCGGGCCCTTCCAGGCCCCAGAAGCCGGGCCAGCCCTCGGCGGCCCCGTACCCGTCGAGCGAGGTGATGAAGTCGATGACCAGCTCTGGCATCTGCGGTCCCCTCAGGTGACGTGGTGCATGGCTCTCCGTCGACAGCAGCTCGCTCCGCGGTGCTCCCACCGGGACCCTACCGCGACCCCGGCACCGCGACCGAGGAGCGCGTCCGTCACCGGGCGGGGGCGGGCTTCTCCCAGATCGAGACGTGCCTGGGGCTGTCGCCGGTGAAGGCTTCGCCCCTCCATCCGCTCCACCGGTCGCGGAGCCGCAGGCCGGCGAGCTGCGCCATCAGGTCGAGTTCGGCCGGCCACACATAGCGGAACGGGATCGTGCTGTACTCGCCGCGGCCGTCCACGAACTCCACGTAGTGCCCGCGCATGGCCTGGGTGGCGACGTCGTAGGAGTAGAGCACCCAGTGGTCCGGGCCCACGTGCCAGGGCAGGACGCTCTGCCCGGGAGGGAGCCTGCGCAGCTCCGGGACCCTGAGCTCGATGACGAAGCAGCCCCCGGGCTCGAGGTGCGCGGCGACGTTGCGGAAGCAGGCGACCTGGGCCTCCTGTGTCGTCAGGTTCATGATGGTGTTGAAGACCAGGTACGCGACCGAGAACGTCCCGTCCACCTTGGTCGTCGCGAAGTCGCCGATGGTCACGCCGATCGCCTCGCCGCCCGGCTTGGCGCGCAGCCTGGCGGTCATTGCCCGCGACAGCTCGATGCCATGGACCGGGACGCCCCGGCGTGCCAGGGGCAGCGCGATCCGGCCGGTGCCGATGCCCAGCTCCAGTGCCCGGCCACCGCCGGCGAGCTTGGCCAGCAGCTCGACCACCGGCTCCACGGCGCCCGGCTCGAACATGTCGGTGGACTGCTCGTCGTAGCGTGCCGCCGCCCGCTCGTCGAAGTAGCCGTCCTCGTTGTCCATGGGCCGCTCCTTGGGGATCAGGTCGGCTGGGCCGGGCTGAGCTCCTGGCGGTGGACGATCACGTCGAACCACTGGGCCAGGGAGCCGCCGGCCATGGAGGAGCCGGGGCCGCCATCGGGGAGGCCACGGGTCCTGATGGGGGCCTCCAGCCAGTTCCGGACCGGTGCCGGGGCGGAGGTGTGGAGGTCGAGGGTGAACTGGTCGAGGCCGACCCTGCCGAACGGTCGCTCGAACCAGCCTGGTGCCGGCGGTGGCAGGGTGACGGTCTCCCCGGGCCCGAGGCTGACGCTCCCGTGGTCGAAGGTGAAGCCGATCGACCGGTACCGCGGGCCGAACCAGCGGCGCAGGTACGACCCGGCGGTCGCATAGCGCCAGTCCGGGCCGGGCGGCACGACGATCCGCAGGCGGGGGGCGTTGGCGGTGTGCGCGCTCGCCCCCCAGTAGGCGACCTTGTCACCGCTGTAGCGGTGCCACCAGCGGAGGTTCTGGGCCGCATGGGCGTCCCGGTACACCAGGCTGTCGCTGGCCGGCGGCTGGGGCAGGCTGTAGTGCACGTAGAACGACACGATCTGACGGGCGTGGTGCAGCGCCAGCGCGTGGGCGCGGTCCCCGGGCCGGTGAGGCAGGCCCCGGACGAGGCGGTAGACCTGGCGGGCGTGGCGGACGTACGGCCCCTTGTCGGCCACGCTCAGGTACCACTGGATGTACTGGAACATGTCCACGGTGGAGGGGCGGATGACCCGCAGGTGGCGGCGCAGCTCGGCCAGCCGCCCGGGCGCGGTCCTGGCCACGTAGGCGTCGACGGCGTCATAGGCCAGCGACCCCAGCAGGTAGTACTCGACGCCGACGAACCGCACCTTGTCGGTCCGGCCGGCGTTGTAGTCGCGCAGCCAGGCCAGCACGTCCGCCACCTGCCGCGACTGCCACTGCGGGCTCATCCGGCGCATGAGCGCGTCCAGGTCGCCCTTGCCGGTCCGGATGTAGTCGTCGATCAGGAGCCCGGTCGTCCAGTCCTCCTCCCAGGCGACCGAACGGAAGCCCATCCGCTCGACCAGCAGGCGCAGGGTGCGGTGCTTGAGGGTCTCCTCCTCCGCCGCCCCGTGGGTCGACTCGCCCAGCCCGACGATCTCCGCGTCGCCGATCGCCCGGCGAAGGGGCGTCAGGTCGCCGAGCGGGGCGGCCGGGTCGACGGTGGTGAGCGGGGCCGCGAAGTGCCTGATCCAGCCCGTCACCGGGTCCGGCCGGCCCTGGGCGTTGGCCGTGGTCATGCCGGCGAGCACGACCACGGCGCCGACGCCCGAGGCCAGCAGTCGCCGCGGCCATCGCGAGATCCGTCCGCGTCGGCGCATCACCATCTGCTGTCAGGCCGACCGGTCGCCGGCGGCCGCTCGGCCGGGCGGGAGGACCTGGGTGGTCGGCGCCTGGCTCGGCCGGGGCGCGACGACGGCGCTGATGGTGGCCGCGATCACGGCGCCGATGGACAGGAAGGTGCGGATGGTGTGGAACAGCTCCCAGCGGGACTGGATCGACCGCCAGTCGCCGGGCAGGGTGGCCGCCGTCCAGTCCTGGATCCGGTTGTCGATCGGGACCTCGACGGCCAGGGTGACCACCAGGGCGGCGACCATGAGCACGAACCCGGCGGCCAGCCACCCGAACGCCGCCGTGCGCCGCTCCGGCCACAGCAGGGCCAGGGTGACCAGCGCGCTCAGCAGGGCCAGGGGCAGCAGGATGGCCATCGGCACCCCCAGGTTCTGGATCATCTGGTGGCCGACGGCGACGAAGGTCTCGGCCGACAGCTGGTCCATGGTCCGGCTCAGGGAGAACCAGGTCCCCCAGAACACCCCCATCACCAACGAGAACAACACGATCGTGGTGGCTTGAGCAGCGACACGGATCTTCACAGCCCGCTCCTTGTCTTTGCTCCGTTTTTATATTTACTCCAAAGATAGAGCATGTCCACGATTCCCGCCATGCGGCCTGGTCTGTCGATTCCGGCGTCCCATGACCGTCGGTGAGGTGAGGGCGGCGAGCAGCGCCGACCAGAGCCGAAGGGGGCGCACCATGCGCTACACGCTGTTGATCTATACCAGCGAGGCCGACCGGCCCCAGTGGGGTACCCCCGCGGGGGACGCCGAGGCCAAGGGGTACGACGACTTCCACGGCGAGGTCACCCAGCGGGGCGTGTTCCGGGGTGGGGAGCCGCTGCAGCGGGTCGCCGACGCCACCAGCGTCCGGGTCCGCAACGGCGACACCCAGATCAGCGACGGCCCCGCCGTCCAGAGCTCCGAGCAGCTGGGCGGCTGGTACCTGCTGGAGTGCGACGACCTGGACCAGGCGCTGGAGCTGGCGGCCAGGATCCCCGGGGCCAGCTACGGCACGATCGAGGTCCGCCCCGTGCTGGAGCTCTCCCCTAGCAGCGAGCCTGGTCGGAACCGAGGTCAGGCTGCCGTGGGCCCGGGGTCACGGTTGAAGGCGGCGCGGGCCCAGAGGTAGCTGACCACGGTGATCCCGGTGCACCAGGCGACGGAGGCGGCCGCGCTGTTGCCGATGGCGGTGCCCAGCAGCAGGCCCCGCAGGGTCTCGGTGAACGGGGTGAAGGGCTGGTACTCGGCGAACCAGCGCAGGGCGGTCGGCATCGAGTCGGTGGGGACGAACCCGCTGCCCAGGAAGGGCAGCAGCATCAGGGGCATGGGCAGGTTGCTGGCCGCCTCGACGGTCTTGCTGACCAGGCCGCAGGCGACCGATAGCCAGGTGATGGCGAAGGTGATCATGGCCAGGATCCCGACCGTCGCGGCCCACTCGACCGGGCTGGCGGTGGGCCGGAACCCGATGAGCAGGGCGACCGCACCGACAATGGCCAGGCTGGCCGCGGTCTGGGTCATGGCGGCGACGACGTGGCCGGTCAGGATGGAGGGCCGGAAGATGGCCATGGTCCGGAAGCGGGCGATGATGCCCTCGGTCATGTCCATGGCCACCGAGATCGCCGTGCCCTGGGCGACCCCGGCCACGGCCATGAGGAGGATCCCCGGGGTCACGTAGGCGAGGTAGTCGGCGCGGCCGCCGCCCGGGCCGCCGAGCCCGGCGCCCAGGGTGCCGCTGAAGACGTAGACGAACAGCAGCAGGATGACCACCGGGATGCCGGCGACCATCAGGGTCAGCGTCGGGTAGCGCCACATGTGGCGGAGGTTGCGGCGCAGCATCGTCCTGGAGTCGCGCGCCGCGTAGGCGAGGGTGCTCATGGCAGGGTTGCCCTTTCCTTCTCTGGTTGGCCGGTGAGGGCGAGGAAGACGTCGTCGAGGTCGGGCAGGTGGACCGAGAGGCTGTCGACCTCGACCGACGCCCTGTCGAGCCGGTCCAGCAGGCCGCGCAGCGACCGCACGCCGCCGTCGCTCGGGACCTCCAGGGTGAGCGCGTCGTCGTCGCGGGCCGACGCGTCCAGGGCGCTGGCCGCCGACTCCAGCCCCTCCTGGTCGGCGAACTGGAGGCGGACGTGGCCGCCGGGGATGCGGCGCTTGAGCTCGTCGGGGGCACCCTCGGCGATCAGCCGCCCGTGGTCCAGGACCGCGACCCGGCCGGCGAGCTCGTCGGCCTCTTCCAGGTACTGGGTGGTCAGGAAGATCGTGACCCCGCCGGCCACCAGCTCGCGGATGATCTGCCACATGGTGCGGCGGCTGCGCGGGTCCAGGCCGGCCGTGGGCTCGTCCAGGAAGATGATGCGGGGGCGGCCGACCAGGGTCATGGCCAGGTCGAGCCGCCGCCGCATGCCCCCGGACCAGGTGCCGGCCGGCTTGCGGGCCGCCTCGGCCAGGTCGAACCGCTCCAGCAGCCCGGCCGCCCGCCGCCGCCCCTCGGCCGGGTCCAGGTGGCGCAGGTCGGCCATGAGGAGCAGATTTTCCTCGCCGGTGAGCAGCTGGTCGACCGCCGAGAACTGGCCGGTGACGCCGATCGCCGAGCGCACCGCGTCCGGCTCCTGAGCGAGGTCGTGGCCGGCGACCCGCACCTGGCCGCCGTCGGCGGCGATCAGGGTGGACAGGATCTGCACCATGGTCGTCTTGCCGGCGCCGTTGGGGCCGAGGAGGGCGAAGATCGTCCCCTCCGGGACCTCCAGGTCGATGCCGTCGAGCACCAGCTTGTCGCCGAACGACTTGCGCAGCCCGGCGACCTCGATCGCCGACCGGGCGGTGCGACCGGTCACGTCAGGTCCTTTCCGGAGTTGTCGGCGGAGGAGCGGTGGATGGTGATGTCCCCGAACGAGGTGCGGGCGCGGACCTCGACCGCTTCCTCGCCCGCTGCGGGGCGGTCGGCGGTGTCCAGGTCGTTGCGGACGGTGCCGAAGCGGGTGTTGAGGTCCAGCCAGGCCGCGACGCCGTCGCGGATCCCGATCTCGACCTTGCCGAAGGCGGTCTGGGCGAGGACGGCGCCGTGGGCGACCTCGCCAAGGCGGACGTCGCCGTTGGCGGACTTGGCCGCGACCGCGCCGCTCGCCTGGTCGACCGAGATCCGGCCGTTGGCCGCGTTGACCCGCAGGTCTCCGGTGACCCGGCCGATCCAGGTGTCGCCGTTGGAGTTCTTGACCACCGCCGTGCCGTCGATGCCGTCGAGCCGCAGGGAGCCGGAGCCCGTCGTGAGCTCGGCGTCGCCGCCGGCCCGCTCCACGGTGATGTCGCCGACGCCGGTCCGGAGCTGCACCGCGCCCGCCCGGTCGAGCTGGATGTCGCCGACGCCGGTCTTGTAGCGGCACTCGCCCAGGCGACCCTGGCAGCGCAGCGCCGCCACCCCGGTCTCACCTTGCAGCTGCGAGCCGGCCGGCAGCTCGACCTGCACGTCGACCGACTCGCCGCCGCCGCGGAAGGTGTACTGCCGCCAGTTCTTGGGGGCCTTGATCAGCAGCCTGCCGCCGGCGTACTCGACGCGGGTCTGCTCGGCCGCGGTCATGTCGGCCTTCTTGGCGGGGTCGCTCGGGCGCACCTCGACGATGGTGTCGGTGCGGTCGCTGGCCACGATCCGGAGGTCGCCGACGCCGAGGTCGACCGTGACCGAGATCGGTTGTGGAGTATCGAAGGTAGGCATCTGTATCCCCTTCCGTGGGTTGGCTAGCGTGCCCAGCCCGTGTAGTGCTGGGGGCCCTGGGAGGCGCGCCGTTCGCGTCCTCGGGACGGGCCGGTGCGTTCCAGGGCGGTGGCGGCCGCCCGCACGATCCAGGCGTTGACCGACAGCCCCTGGCTCGCGGCCGCCTGCTCGATCCGGGCCTTGAGGTGGTCGGGCAGGCGGAGGTTGATCCGCGACATGCCGCCCTCGTCACCCTCTGGAAGGGCTGGGGGCCGGTCGTCGGGATCCTCGCGCGGGTCGTCGGCGGACGGGTCGGCCGGCGGTGGCGTCACCACGAACTCGGGCTCGCGGCCGCGCAGGCGCAGCTCGACCGATCCCGGCGCGAGCTCGGTGGTGATCTCCTCGGCCGCCGCCGCCAGCGCGTCCTGCAGGGTGAGGCGGATCGCCGCCTCCAGCGGCGCGACCAGGCGCTCGGCGAGTGCCCGGGCCTCGTCGCCGCCGGCCTCGGCGGCGACCGCGAGCTGGCGGTTGATGTTCTCGACATACCGTTCCAGGTTCATGGCACCACTTTGGCACCATGAGTGGTGCCATGTCAAGCCACTCTGTGCCAGAGTGGTGCCACGACGCCGTCAATCCCGGTGGACCACGACGCCCTCGTCGCCGGCCAGGTCCAGGCCGCCCTCGACCCGCTCGCCGTCGCGGTCCGGGGTCGTGGCCAGCTCGATCCGCCCGGGCACGGCGAGGTCCAGGCTCCCGGCGCCCGGGCCGAGGTTCAGGGCTACCAGCCAGCGCCCGTCGTCGCCGGTGCGCCGGTAGGCGACGACGTCGCCGTCGGCCCGGACCGGCTCGTAGGCGCCGGTCGACAGGGCCTGGCTGTCGTGGCGCAGGGCCAGCAGGCGGCGGTGGAGGGTGAGCATCGAGCCGGGGTCGGCGCGCTGGGCGGCCACGTTCACCGCTCGATCCCCGAGCGGCAGCCACGGCGCCCCGGTCGTGAACCCGGCCCCGGGGCGGTCGTCCCAGCGCATCGGGGACCGCTCCGGGTCGCGCCCGCGGCCGGGGATCAGCGCCGCGACCGGGTCCCTGACCTGGTCGGGGGCGACGGGCACGTCGGTCATGGCGATCTCGTCGCCGTAGTACAGGATCGGGGTGCCGGGCAGGGTGAGCAGCAGCATCGCGGCCACCCGGGCCTGGGCCGGGCCGAGCCGGGAGGCCACCCGGGGGGTGTCGTGGTTGCCGAGCACCCAGTTGGGCCAGGCCCCTGGGGGCAGGGCGGCCAGGTAGCGGTCGACGAAGGTGGCGATCCCGCGGGCGTTCCAGTCCGCCTCCAGCAGCTCGAAGTTCAACGGGACCTGGATCCCGTCGCCGTCGGTGCCGTGGTAGGCGGCGAGGGCCTCGACCGGCACGACCAGCTCGGCCAGCAGGACCTTGTCGTCGCCGTACTCGTCCACGACCTTGCGGATCCGCCTGGCCAGCTCGCGGGTCTCGGGCTGGTCGTGGGTGTAGGTGAAGTGCTGGCGCAGGTGCGGCCAGTCGCCCTCGCGGAACTCGGGGTTGACCGGGTTGTCGCGCAGCTGGTCGTCTTCGACCAGCAGCGAGAGCACGTCGATCCGGAACCCGTCCACCCCGCGCCCCAGCCAGAACCGCAGCGTGTCGAGCATGGCCGACTGGACCTCGGGGTTGCGCCAGTTGAGGTCGGGCTGGGCGTCGAGGAAGAAACGGTAGTAGTACTGGCCGGTCGCCTCGTCCCAGCACCAGGTGCTCTGGCCCGCGTACCCGACCCAGTTCGTCGGCGGGCCGCCGACCGGGGCCGGGTCGCGCCAGACGTACCAGTCGCGCCTGGGGTTGTCCCGCGAGGCCCGCGACTCCTGGAACCAGGGGTGCTGGTCGGAGGTGTGGTTGGGGACCCAGTCCAGCAGCACCCGCAGCCCGCGCTCGTGCGCGACCGCGATCAGCCGGTCCATGTCCGCCATGGTCCCGAACAGGGGGTCGATGGCGGTGTAGTCGGCCACGTCGTAGCCGAGGTCGGCGCCGGGTGACGGGTACACCGGCGAGATCCAGACCGCGTCCACGCCCAGCCAGGTGAGGTGGTCGAGCCGGGCCAGGATGCCGGGCAGGTCACCGACCCCGTCGCCGTCGCTGTCCATCCAGGAGCGGGGATAGATCTGGTAGATCACCCCGCGCTGCCACCAGGGCGGCTGCTCCATCGGTCTCCCTTCGGTCGTCCCCTGGCCAGTCAGGGTTGCAGACGGCAGTCCCCGGAGCGAGTCTCCCCGGCCGGCCTCAGGAGGGGAGAATGCACGCTGAACCACTCGACGCGACAGGAGGCGGCATGCCGGAGGAGTTCGAGGGAGACCTTGCGGGAACCGTGTTCTGGGGCGCCGATCTCAGCGGCGCTCGCTTCCGCGACGTCAACCTCACGGGCGCGAGGATCAGCCACGCGTGGCTTGTCGACGTCGACATCGACGCGCTGGTCGACAAGGTGGTCATCAACGGCGTCGACGTCACGGCGTACGTGAACGAGCGCGACCCGTGGTACCCGTTGCGCGCGATGCTCCGTCCTGTCGACCCCGAGGGCATGCGCGCCGCCTGGGCCGCTCTCGAGGACGAGTGGGCGAAGACGATCGCCAGGGCGCAAGCTCTCCCCGAAGCCCTGCTGCACGAGTCGGTCAACGGCGAGTGGTCCTTCGTCCAGACGTTGCGACATCTCGTCATGGCGATGGACAAGTGGTGCACGGCGCCGATCCTCGGAGAAGGCTTCCACCCGATCGGGTTGCCGAACAGCGGCTCCGTCGACTTCCCGTGGCCCGGCCTCGATGACACCCTGACGCCGTCCGTCTCCGAAGCTCTCGCCGTGCGCGCGGATCGCGCCACGCGTTTTCGCGGCTACCTGGCCACGATCGCGGCGACCGACTTCGCCCGACCGGTCGACGTGCTCGAGAACGGCACGAACCCGGTGCAGGAGTGCATCTACACCATCTTCGAGGAAGCGTTCTGGCACAACCGCTACGCCCTGCGCGACCTCGCGCAGCTGGAAGCGGCGAGGTAGGACCCGCCTCGAGCGGCTACACGAGTGCGGCGGTGATCGCCTGCCCGATCCAGTCGGCGTAGCGATCCAGGGGCCAAGCTCGCTCGACGACGAGGAGCTCGTACAGCTCGACCGCGGTACAGGTCCACAAGACGTCGCGGACCTCGTCGAGCTCGATCCCCTCGCGCAGCTGCCCCGACTCGATCAGGTGACGTCCTAGCATCGTCATCCCGGTCAGACGTTCCGCCAGCAGCTGCCGCCAGAGCGCGGCCAGGGTCTCGTCGGTGTGCCCGCCGTCGCGGATGAGGATCTGCACCTTGGCCGACCGCTGCTGCCGCTCCGCCAGCCCTCGGGCGTACAGCAGAATCTTGCGGCGCACATCCGGCTCGGCACGGATGGTGTCGGCCTCGGAGCGCCGCCAGACCGGCTGCGGCTCGTCGTCCCCGGCGATCACGAAGTCGAACACCGCCTTGGCCAGCGCCGCCTTGGTGCCAAAGCCTTTGTAGATGCTCTCGGCGGACACCCCCGCGCGCTCGGCGACAGCCGTGATGGGCGAACGGCAGCCGAACTGAGTTCGACGCGGTGATCCACCCCCAGGCGGTCGACCACGAGAACTAAGGTGCAGCCGCCCGCATCCAGAGTCGCCGGCCCGGCCGGCTTCCATGCCACCGCCCTCTGATTGCGGGCGGCATTCGCCAACCTGCACTAGGACATCCACCACGTGATCGCCGACGGCGACCTGGTCGCGGTGAACTCGACCATGCATGGCCACCACGTCGCACCGATCGTCCTGTACACCGACGACGGCCAGGTCGACACGGCCTTCCCGCCGACCAGGAAGCCGTTCGCCGCAACCCAATCCCACTGGTTCCGAATCCAGGACGGCAAGGTCATCGAGCATTGGGCGAACCGCGACGACCTGGGGCAGGCCAGACAGCTCGGCTGGCTACCGCCGACGCCCGCCTACCTGATCCGAATGGCTCGCGCGAAGGGCCGGGCCAAGCGCGCGAGCTAGTGCTCAAGCCGCTGATCGTGTTGACCTGGGTCAGTTGGCGGCTTGTCGCCCGGTCGTGGCAGGTCTCCATCCGCCGCAACCATCCCGGTCACCGCTCTTCTCCAGGTGGCGTGGTCAGCGCCTGCTCGACCGACCAGCCCTTGCGACACCGCTCCAGCAATGTCCTGATCCGGATGCCGGTCCGCTCCGACCACTCAGCGATGGTGAGCGTCTCGCCCTTCCAGGTGAGGGGGTCGCTGCGGTGGCCCCAGTGCCCGGCCGGGTCATCGTTCGGCGACCCGTAACGCGGCAAGTCCCCGGCCCGGTAGAACCGTCGCCGCTCGGGGTCCTCACGCAGCGACAGGTCGGTCTCTCGCTCCAGGGCACCCCGGAACTCCTCGTCACTGACAGACGGTTGGCGAGGAGGGGCATTCGGCCGGGGGCGGCGCTCATCGGTCACGTCGGACCCACCTCGACCTCGAGGCGAGCCCTGGACAGCTCGGCTCGTCGACTGGCCCGGGCTGGTGGTGTTCGCCGGCCGTCCGCGCTGAGCACTCGGGCGGCCTCGGCCAGGAACCGTCCGAGTTCGAAGTGGTGCACGCTGTTGAACGCCGTGACCAGATCCAAGCTGCCAGTCCGGACCGGCAGCTCCTCGACCGTACACCGCAGCGGCACGAGGGGGACCCGGCCGTCACGGCCCGCCTGGAGCTCGGCCAGCGGACCGTCGGGTAGCAGCTCACGGATCCTGCGCACCGGCGCCTCGTCGGTGGTCCGCAGCGAGTCATAGACCGAAGCCACCAGCTTGAAATGGTCGTCCACGGTCACTTGGCCACCTCCACGCCCGTTCACCACCACATCATGCGCTCACCCTGATTGGTTCACACCATGGACACTGCAGGACGCGGCCACAGAGCAAGGCGAGGTGGTGGGTTGCGCTGCGGTGCTATCGGGAGCCGTCCCCTTGGTGTAGGCCGTATGGTGGCGGGGCTCGACACGAGCACGGATCCAATCGGAGCGTTGTATTTCTCTTCAGCACGACCCTCACCAGCCACCCCCGGCCTCGGCCCAGCCTCTCGTGCCGCCCAGGCCGCGCCTCAGGGGCGTATTCCACCAGTACGGATTCTTCGCCGCCCTGGTGGCCGGGACCTTCCTGGTCGTAGGCGCACCGACCCCCACCGCCGCTCTGGCTGCGGCCGTCTATGCCGCCTCGGTGTGCACCCTGTTCGGGGTGAGCGCGCTTTACCATCGCATCACCTGGACCCCGCCGGTGCGCCGCTGGCTGCGTCATCTGGACCACGCGGTGATCTTCGTGCTGATCGCTGGCACCTACACCCCGGTCGGGCTGCTGGTTCTTGAGAGACCGCTGGCCACCTGGGTGCTGGTCGTGGTCTGGAGCGGCGCGGCGGCCGGGATCGCCCTCAACCTTGGCTGGCGGCAGGCACCTGGCTGGGTCGGGGTCGTGGTCTATGTGGCGTTGGGTTGGGTCGCGGTGGTGGCCCTGCCCCAACTCCTGCGCCAACTGGGGGTGGTCGGGACCGGGCTACTGGTGGCCGGCGGCCTGGCCTACTCGGCGGGGGCGCTGGTGTATGCCCGGCGTCGACCCAACCCGGCCCCGGCCGTGTTCGGCTACCACGAGATCTTCCATCTGCTGGTGGTGGTCGGGGTGGCCCTGCATTTCGCCGCGGTCACCCTGGCCGTCCGGGCAGCCTGACCCAGCACGCGGTCACCGAACCATGCCAGGCGGGTCACACGGTGTCCTGCTACCTCCAGCCAGCAGAGGCTCAGGTCTAGCTTGACCCAAGGCCAGAAGGGCCCTAGTACTCCAGCCGTAGATCGTGATGTTCATGGTTGCTGGGTGGCTTGTCGTCGGTAGTGGCAGGTGCGGGCGCGTGACTGATGTCGTCGTCGCCATCCCGACCAGCGCAATCGGTTTCCAACGTCGCCGGTCGGCATCGCGACCACGGCGGCGAACAGGTGCTGGATCTCGTTGCAGGTCACCCCGACCAGCCCGGCTGGTGGTGGGTGGCCGCGGCGCTGGGTCACGGCGGCGACTACCAGGAAGGCGTGGGCGACCATGGCGAGGGTGACCCAGCGGTACCAGGAGCGCCAGCGGCGGACCTGATGCTGGTCTAAGCCGACCAGCTCCTTGCCGGTCTGGAACCGCTCCTCGATGGTCCACCTGGTTCCGGCCACCCTGACCAGGGTCGAAAGCGGAGTGGGTTGGGGCGTGTAGCAGCGGTAGAAGGCCAGCTCCCTGGTGCGCTGGTGGCGGCGGATCAGCAGCCAATGCTGCCCGGCCTGGTCGCTGTCGCGGTCATCGTGGTGAAGGCGGATGAACGCCCAGTCGTAGAGCCGGTGGCCCTTGGCGCCCTTGCCGCACGACACCTGCTGCCAGGCCCGCGCCGGGACCTGGCCGACCAGGGCGTCAGCGCGGTGGCTGGGGCCGCCGGCGTCGAGGTGGACACGATGGTCGCAGGCCACCGCCAGCACATAGCCGATCGCTCTGGCTTCCAGCTCGGCCCGCAGGGCAGGGTCGGCGCCGTAGACCTCGTCGCCGGCCACCCAGCCGGCCGGAACCCCGGCATCCAGCGCCCGGCGGATCATCCCGGTGGCCAGCGCCGGCTTGGTCGCAAACTCGACCTGCTCGGGGATGCCAGCGTCCTGGCGGCGGTCCCGATCGCCGGTCCAGCTCCTTGGCACATACAGCTCCCGGTCGATGATGGCGTGCCCCGCCTTGGCCGCGTAGACGAGGTAGACGGCCACCTGGGCGTTTTCGATCCGGCCGGCGGTGCCGGTGTACTGGCGCTGGATCCCGACCGTGGTGGTGCCCTTCTTCAGATCGCCGGTCTCATCGACCACCAGCACCGCATCGGGCTCGCCGAGCTGGTCGACCAGGTAGCCGCGCACGTCATCACGCACGCCGTCGTGGTCCCACACCGCCCGGGCCAGCAGGTGCTGCATCCCATCGGGGCTGGCATCGCCGGCGTGCTCGGCGATCGTCCAGCAGTTCTTGCGGGGCAGGTCAGCCAGCAGCCCACACACGAACGCCTTGGCGCGCCGTCGTGGCTCCACCCGGCCAAACCGGCCGGCGATCCGGCCCAGCAGCTCGTCCAGGCATGGCTGCCATCGGTGCGGGTCTACCTCTACGCTGTGGCCTGCGGCCACCGTCTGATCTCTGGTTGTGCTCACAACACCGGATCATCAACGGTGGCCGCCCTGCGCTCCCCACCCGCCTTGGCCATGTCCAACGGGCCAGATCACGATCTACGGCTGGAGTACTAGAGCGGTGCGCGGGCGCTTCCTTCGGGTTGGATGATCCCGAGCCAGAGGAGTGCGCGCCTGAGTCCGCCAGCCTGGGCGGCGGCGCCGACCAGCGGAAGCCCCAGGGCAAGCGTAATCAGCGCGAATCGGCGCATGGAACGGTCCCCTCCTTCTCTCGTGAACGCCTACGGCGCAAGGTCTGGCGGCACAGCTGAAGAGAGGTCAGGTCAAGAGTCCAGGTGGGCGAGGTGGGCGAGGCCGTCGGCGGCCTGGCGCAGTGCCTGAGCAAGATGTCGTGGGTCGGCGAGTACCGCCATGACCAGCGACTGGATCAGGGTGAGCCGATGTCGTCGCTGTGGCTCGTCAGCGTGGCGGGCGGCCGAGAGGGCACGGTCCAGCTGGCGCAGGAACAGGATGATGGCTTGTTCGTCCACCATGGGGGCTGTCCGTTCACGGTCATCATCGCATCCCTGGGCCTGACGTCGGCGGCGATGTTCTGCTCGTTAGAGATGCTGTGGTGGACAGGTCACTTCCCATCGGGGAACCGGGGGAACAGGTTGCCGTGACGGCCAAGGCCAGGATGGGCCATGGCCCCCGCCCGGGGGAGCCGGGGGCCATGGCTGCCAGGTTCAGCACGTTGCTTGGGGCCGCAGGAGCAGGGCGGTGACGAAGGCGACCGCGGTGCTGCGCGCCGTAGGGTACGTCCCGACCTCAGAGCACCTCCCCTTCGAGGCCTGCCCAACCTCCATACGTGGCGTCCCGACGCTGTGCACGATCACCAGCAGACCACCTGGCATGCTGGGTGGGTGGTTGTGGCCGGGCGATCCCGGGCAATTGGCGGCGGCCCGAGAACGCCCGGCCCTTGGCTGGCTAGCGACTCACCGGCTTACCGATCACGGGTCGATGATGGTGATGTAGGCCCCGGTGAAGCCCTCGAAGGTGACCGTATACACCGAGCTGACGAGCGTGATGCTCCCCGGCTGGACCGAGGGTGTCCAGTTCGGGTTGGGGCAGTCCGCCTGTGCCAGGATTTCCGCCGCCGTCGGCGTGTCCGAGGTTAGCGACGGGACCGTCAGCCGACCGTTCACGGGAGAGATTTCACCGGTCGTGGCAGAAGTCGTGACGTCCTGCGAGTGCACCTCGACCAGGTTGCCGCCCCTGTTGGTGCAGTTGATGGTCGCCGAGTACGTGGTCGTCAGGGTCGCCGTCGCGTCGACGTTACCGACACCGGCCAGCTCGAAGGAGCTACACACGACCGTGAGGCCGTCCGAGGCAAACGCACACGACGGCGTCCCGGTCTGGACGTGTGTACCCTGCGGCGCGGCGGCAGGGTTGAAGACGGGTGTCCCGGTAGCCAGCGCCGACGACGCCGAGAGCGCCATCAGAAGTGTCGCCAAGACGGC
>Ga0307416_100000367_pt1 | contig 23487 bp, 20 predicted proteins | sample DK1Cmetagenome_2_FD_203821 | JGI IMG/M metagenome (GOLD analysis project Ga0307416, IMG submission 203821) | Maize rhizosphere microbial communities from greenhouse at UC Davis, California, United States - DK15-C-3 | ecosystem: Host-associated > Plants > Roots > Rhizosphere > Soil | place...
CCGCATCGTACACATCCGGTGACTGGATCAGCTGTTTACTCAAAAGAATGCTCCTCACCAGGAAATTTCCGCTCTCGAACTTCGTCGATGAAATCTTTGACCGCGGCAGCGATTGAAAGTTTAATATCGGTGTAGCGTTTGACGAACTTAGGGTTGAAGTCATCGAACAGACCGAGCATATCGTGAACTACTAGAACCTGTCCGTCGCAGTGAATACCGGCGCCGATGCCAATGGTAGGAATGGTCACGCGTTCGGTGATTTCCTTTGCTAGCCCGGTTGGAATGCCTTCAAGTACAATTGCGAAAGCACCGGCCTCCTCGACAGCCTCAGCATCACGCACGATAGTCTCATGTTGTGATTTTTCTCGACCCTGAACCTTATAACCGCCGAACCGATGTACCGACTGGGGGGTTAACCCGACGTGTCCCATGACTGGAATTCCGGCGTTGACGATGGCTGCGATGGTATCCTGCATGGAAATTCCGCCTTCAAGCTTGACCGCTTCCGCACCCGCTTCCTGAAGGAATCGTCCGGCATTGCGCAGTGCTTGTTCCCTGCCCACTTGAAACGACAAGAAGGGCATATCGCCGACCACAAGAGCGCGTTTGCGACCCCGCTCCACTATCCGCGTATGATAAATCATCTGATCCATCGTCACGGCTAAGGTATTGGGTTGCCCTTGCACGACGGTCCCAACAGAGTCCCCCACCAATAGAACGTCGACCCCAGCATCGTCCAGAATTCGCGCAAGCGAGTAGTCGTAAGCAGTAAGGCAGGTAATTTTTTTGCCTTGGTGTTTCATCTTTACGATGCCCGGCACCGTGACCTTTTCCGCCATGGCTATCCTCCCAAAAAAAAAGCCTTCCAGACAAGCCCGGAAGGCCAATGTGACGGAAAGCCTCCGAAGGCTCTCCTCACTCGCTACTCGATTTTGGCGTCCGTCTCAGTCCAATTATCTGGATCCAAGCGGTATAAAGTGCTGCGTCCCCGAACCCATATTATTGATTTCCTTGATCAAGTCAGCCAGATCCTTGCTGCTCTCAACGAAATCAATTTTCGAAGTGTTCACCACCAGCAGTGGTGTCTGGTCATAATTGAAAAAAAACTGGTTATAAGCCTGAGCCACTTCGTTCAGGTATTCGAAAGTCACGCCACGCTCGTATTTTTTATCCCTTTTTTTAACCCTCTTGTAAAGTACTTCGGGACGCGCCTGCAGGTAGACCACCAGATCGGGTTTGGGAACCCGTGCGTTCAAGAGAGCATAGATTTGCTGATACAGACTCAATTCTTCGGCGCTCAATGTCAGGGTCGCGAAAATTCTATCTTTAGCGAACAAATAGTCGGCCACGACATTCTGATTGAACAGATCCTGCTGGCTTAGTTCGATCTGTTGCTGATAACGATTGAGCAAAAAAAAAGTTTGATTTTGAAATGCGTATGTTTGTCGCGCCTGGTAAAACCTCGGCAGAAAAGGATTGTCTTCGACCCGCTCGAACAGGCATCGAGCGTGGAGCTCATTGGCAAGCATCTTGGCCAAACTGCTCTTGCCGACGCCGATTGGCCCCTCCACCACAATGTACTTAGTATTGCTCATGGAAGTCTGCAAATATACACAATCGATCAAAAATCGTCCAGCGTATGCTAAAATCTCTGATTGTGAACCAATTCGAACTCCAAATCGGTCAGATGCTGATGGTGGGTATTGGCGCGTATGAATTGACGACAACCGAATTGAACATCTGCAGGTCCCACAATTTTGGCGGATTTGTTCTCTTCAGCCGTAATTGCTGCGATCCGACGCAAATCCATTCTTTGTGTCGCTCTCTCTCGCAAACCACCCGCGATCTTCCGTTCATCGCCGTTGATGAGGAAGGCGGAAGAGTCCATCGTCTGCCTCCGCCTTTCAGCCATTTTCCGGCCGCGGCTATTATCGGCAAAACAGCCAATCCCGATCTCGCCCTTAGAGTAGGTCGCGCTGTCGGCCATGAGCTCACTCTAGTAGGCATCAATCTGAATTTTGCTCCCGTGTTGGATGTTGATTCCAACGCTGCAAACCCGATCATTGGAGATCGCTCTTTTGGAGAAACGCCGGAACGAGTCGCGGCAATGGCGCTGGCCTGGAGCGAAGGCCTAAGCAGCAGCGGCATAATCCCGTGTGGCAAGCATTTCCCGGGTCACGGCAATACAGAGATGGACTCGCACCTCGACCTCCCTGTCGTAGCGAAATCACTGAGTGAACTGCACGAACTGGAATTGAAGCCTTTCATCCACGCCTGCAGAAGGCCAATCCAAACTTTGATGACGGCTCATGTACTTTTTCCGGCCCTGGACGAAGAACTCCCCGCGACGCTCTCGCGGCGAATCGTCACTGAAGTTTTGCGCAAAGAGCTCGGTTATCAAGGAATCGTGTTTAGCGATGACATGGAAATGGGGGCAATTGCGGGAAATTTCGATTTGGGAGAAGCCGCTCTTTTAGCTGTGCGCGCCGGAATCGATGTGCTTCTTTACTGCCATGATCTGGCAAAAGCCGTTGGCATCTTTGAGCTGCTTTGCCGTAAAGCGAGGCAGGATAGTCAGCTGCGCGCCCGAATCAACGAAAGTTCCGCGCGCATCAGTAAACTGAAGATGCGTTGTTTAAGGGAGCAGCGGGGCGTGTCGGATCACCAAGCGGTCGAGCGACTGCTTGCCCTCAACCACAGAAAACTGATCGATGAAGTTCACGGAAGTTGATATGCGCTATAAGCGATCAACTTCCGGATGTCTTGATCTAATTCGCCCTGCCATTTTTCAATAAGCAGATCGGCGGGACATTTCCCGAGTGCCAAAAGTTTGTCCAGGGGTTCAAGATAAATAGTCTCATCCTCGCCTAGCGCATTGAACATCTTCTGTCGCCTCAGACCTTCCAAGGCGATCTGCAACAGCTCTTTGGACAAATCCAGCAGTGAGTAGCGGCGAACGCGCGCTGCCAACGCATCGCGGTGCGAATCGAGATACACCTGCATTCGTTCATCCCAGGTCCAGTCCTTGACCAAATCCCAAGCGGCGTCTAAACAATCGGACTCGTAGAATGCACCCTTGACGATGGCTGAAAGCGCCGGCATCAGTTCCGGCGGCTGACTGTCAGCGGAGCGCACCTCGATGTATCGTTTGATCCGGGTTTCAGGGAACAACGTTGTGAGATGATCATGCCAGTCTTCCAGGGTCGCGCGCTCGCCATTCCAGCCGTATGCTAAGTATTGGCGAAACGTTGTGCCGGTCATATCGACGTAGTTTTTATTGCGGACAATAAAGTACATCGGTACGTCGAGCGCATACTCGACATAGTGCGCGAAGGAAACGTCCGGCGCGAAGGCAAACTTCAGCATTCCGGATCGGCTCTTATCAGTATCGGTCCAGATATGCTCACGATAACTGCGGTAGCCGTTCAGTTGGCCATCGCAGATGGGCGAATTAGCGAACATCGAGATAAACACTGGTGTCAAGCCCATACCAGTGCGAAACTTCGCCATAGCATCTTTTTCGTCGCGGTAATCGATATTGGCTTGAACAGTCGCAGTCTGCTTCATCATGCGCTGCCCCAGTCTGCCGACTTTGGGCATATAGGGCCCCATGATCCGGTAACGTTTTTTTGGTACCCACTCGATTTCTTCCAAACGGCTCACCGGCTGCATGCCCAATCCGAGGAAAACAACATCGAGAGGATCGGAAACCTCCAGAAGCTCGCGGATATGCTGAGTGAATTCGGCATAGGTGCAATGGATGCTGTCGCACGGTTCCCCACTAAGCTCGATCTGCCCGCCGGGCTCCAATGTGATCTGCGCGTTATCGCGGCTCAGCGCGATAATATGCCCGTCCTGTTCTTCCGGTTCCCAGCCAAAGCGGTCGATCAATTTCGTGAGAATCGATTCGACGCCGCGCGGTCCGGAGTAAGGAATGGCTTTGCCGGTGCTGCGGTCGATGCCAACCTTTTCGTACTCAGTGCCGACGCGCCAGCGTTCACGGGGCTTCCCCGCCTCATGGAAGTATTCTTCCAGCTGGTCGTTTTTTTCAATGTCTGGCATGGTTTTCGATATTCTGGCGATACGGTGGATAAATGATGCCTTTTTCCGTGATGATCGCCGAAATCAACTCTTGTGAAGTCACATCAAATGCCGGATTTAGAATAGTCATGCCTTCCGGCGCCAGCGGTCTGCCGAAGATGTGCGACACTTCCTTTGGGTCGCGCTGCTCGATTGGAATATCCTTGCCCGTCGGGCAATTCAAATCGATCGAAGAAGTCGGTCCGGCGACATAGAACGGGATGCCGTGCCGCCGCGCCAGAACTGCAATCGTATACGTGCCGATTTTATTGGCGACATCGCCATTAGCCGCTATGCGATCACAACCGACAACCACCGCGTCAACCCGACCCGTCTGCATCAGATATCCAGACATATTGTCAGTAATCAAGGTGGCGGCGATCTTTTCCTTCTTGAGCTCCCATGCCGTGAGTCTGGCGCCCTGCAAAAATGGCCGTGTTTCATTGACCAGAACTTCGAATTTTTGGCCGGATTCTTTAAGCGCGCGGATCACGCCCAGAGCCGTCCCGTAGCCGGCAGTCGCCAAGGCTCCGGCATTGCAGTGCGTCATCACATGTTTCGCATCGGTCAACAGCTTGGCACCAAATTCGCCTATTTTTTTGTTCGCGGCGATATCTTCTTTATAGATGTTTTGTGCTTCGATCTTAAGCAAGCGCTTGACAACTTCCACTCCGCCGTCACGGTTCTCTTGGTAAACCTTCTTCATGCGTTCGAGCGCCCAAAATAGATTCACCGCCGTCGGGCGAGTTTTCGCCAGCGTTGATACGATCTCATTGAACTCTTCATCAAAATTTTTGGCCTTGCTCTTTAAGGCTCCAAGCGCAACCCCCATTGCGGCAGCGACACCGATAGCAGGCGCGCCACGGATAACCATCTGGGTGATCGCGGCGGCTACTTCTTTGTAGTCGCGGCAAACTCGATGGATCTCCTTGTGCGGCAGCAACCGCTGATCGAGCATGACCACCTGATCATTTTTCCACTCAATTGTTTTTACACGCATGACTGCATTTCATTTTTGCGAAGACCGAGTATATTAGGCGCAAGAAGTAAGCGTCAAGGGTCACTGGTGGATTTCTATCATCTCCTCGGCTATCTCTCCGGCCTTCTCTTTATCAAGCCTAACATGGAACCCACTTCGCTTTATCGAACGATAGCGCTGGTTCACTGTCTCGATGCGATTCTTTGTTCGGTGATTGCCGCTCATAGCGGCAGGCGAACGGTTCGATGGAGCATAGGCGGGCTGATCTTTGGGATATGGGCTTTGGGTCTGCTGTTTCTTTTGCCGGTCAAGAAACCTGCCGGCGCATGAACTCTCGCCATAGTGCGCTCCGCCACCTGCATCGCGGCTCCCGATTAGCTTCCCTCACCCTCGGCGATGACGTACGCCATCCCGTGTTGATCGGTGTGAGTGATCGACAATGCCCAGTGTTTTATGCCGAGGTTCTCCGCTAGCTGCGCAGTCTTACCGTGCAGGACAACATCAGGTTTGCCGGTGCTAGCTCGAGCAACTTCGATGTCGAGCCAACGCACCTGCGCTCCCCAACCTCGACCCAGCGCCTTCATGACAGCTTCTTTGGCGGCGAAACGGCCGGCGTAACTTTGGAAGCGGCCTCGTTGTCGCTTCTCACAATAAGCAATTTCTCGCTGCGTATAGACCCGTTCGCGAAAGCGAATACCGATCCGGGGGTGTTCCAAGGCGGCGCGAATCCGTTCGACTTCAACCAAGTCGATGCCAACACTGATAATCATGGATTCTCAACCTAACCCCGCTGCTCTTTGACTGTCAATCATGGGGAGCGCGAGCATGGAGCCCAGTTTCGCATTGACTGGCGCGCGTTGATCGCGTAAATTTTGCCCAGCAGGAGGGACACACGATTGTGATTGCCCGTCGAAGTCTACTGTTATCATTATTGCTGCTCTTGGGTATTCCGCTTCCCGCCGCAGCGCAGAAAGGCACGATCAAACTTGCCGTTCAAGCGCCGCTCTCAGGTGAACAAGCGGCTTTGGGGGAACACATTAAGCTCGGTGCACAACTGGCGGTTGAAGAAGCGATAAAATCATTCAAGTCGATGGGCTACGACCTGGTATTTGTTCCCTACGATGACCAAGCCAAACCCGAAGTGGGCGTCGCCAACGCAAGAAACCTGGTAGCCGATCCCGATGTCCTTATCCTGGTGGGCCACTTCAATTCTGGGGTCGCCCTGCCTGCCTCGGAAGTCTACAAAGACGCGATGCTGGCGATGATCTCGCCGGCCAACACGGCTACTGAGATTACCGATCGCGGCTATGCCAATGTCAATCGCGTTTGCGGCCGCGACGATGTCCAGGGACCTGTAGGGGCGCGCTTTGCCGCCCAGGATCTTAAACTCAAATCGGTCTATATCATTCATGACAAGACCCTGTACGGGCAGGGCGTGGCGGATAACTTCCGCAACGAAGCGAAGAAGTTAGGGCTCAATATTTTGGGTTATGACGGCACTGAAGAGCGGGCGAACTTTGCCCCGATGATTATTCCATTGAAAGCGAAGAATCCGGACTTGGTCTACTTCGGTGGCATCTATCATCAGGGTGGTTTGCTACTAAAGCAGATGCGCGAAAAAGGCGTGAAGGCGGCGTTCATGGGACCCGACGGGTTGGATTCATCGGAAATGGTTAAGATCGCCGGCCAACATGTAACCGGGTCCTACTATACCACCGTCGCCGGTCCGCCGGACGCCTATCCTGAGACTGCCGCTTTCGCCAAGAAGTTCAAGCAGCGCTTCGGCAAAGAAGTCGAATCCTTCGCCATGTACGGATATGATGCGGCTCAGGTCGGCATCAAGGCGGTTGAACAAACACTTAAAGGGAACGGCGGAAAAAAACCGAGCCGGGGGGAAGTTTCTGCGTCAGTGCGAAAGCTCAAAAACTTCAGAGGCGTAACCGGTGAGATCAGTTTCGACAATAAAGGCGATCCAGTGAAAGCCAAGTACTTCGTCCTTCAATTCGAGAAGAGAAACTATCCTGGGAAAGTGGTCAAAGTCATCGAGCAGCAGGCCCCCCAAGCTAAGAAGTTATAATTCGTCCAGCTTTCCAGATGACGTCGATGCGGGTCACGTATTGAGACTCGCTTTCGCACCTAATTTTTCATGAAAAGTAAGTTGCGGGTTGCCATTCTCTTCGGCGGCCGATCTGCTGAGCACGAAATTTCGCTAATTTCTGCCCGCAATATCGTCGCGGCGATGGACAAGAGCAAGTATGAGATCATCGCCATCGGCATCGACAAGCAAGGACGTTGGTCTTACGACAGAGAAGCTCGGCTGCTCGACGACGGGCAAAAACAGGTCATGCCGTTCGATGATGCGCCATTGACCGCGATATTGCCGGGCGCAAGCCAATCAAGCTTGATTGCGCTTGGCAGTGCTCGCCTGGAGATCGATGTCGTGTTCCCCGTGCTTCACGGTCCCTTTGGCGAAGACGGGACGGTTCAGGGCCTGCTCAAACTGGCCAACGTCCCGTTTGTCGGCGCCAGTGTCTTGGGATCCGCAATCGGCATGGATAAGGATGTCATGAAACGGCTGCTTCGTGATGCAAGAGTTCCGATCGGCCGATTTCATGTCTACGGCCGGAGCGCCGCGGACCGGATTAAATTTACGGGGTTAACAAAAGACCTCGGTCAACCGCTATTCGTCAAGCCGGCCAATCTCGGTTCGTCGGTTGGAATCAGCAAAGTAGGGAAGCGCTCGGAACTGGAAGCCGCGGTGAGAAATGCGTTTCGTTTTGACAATAAAATCCTGATCGAAGAATTCATCGAAGGCCGCGAAATCGAGTGCTCGGTCATGGGTAATGACGATCCGATCGCGTCACTCCCGGGAGAAATCGTAACCGGTCACAATTTTTACTCCTATGACGCAAAGTATATCGACGATCAGGGGTCGCGCCTGGAGATCCCCGCCAATCTACCCAGAGCAATCGTCAAATCCGTCCAGGAGATTGCTATCAAAACTTACCAAACACTATGCTGCGAAGGAATGGCCCGAGTCGATTTCTTCGTTAAGACTGACGGTCAGGTTCTGGTCAACGAGATCAACACAATCCCTGGTTTCACCCAGATAAGTATGTATCCGAAGATGTGGGCAGCAAGCGGGATTCCTTACCCCAAGCTGATCGACCGGCTCATCCAACTTGCTCTGCGGCGTTTCCGCCAGGAGCAAAAACTTCGAACCAGCGTCTAATCTACCCGATCAGCGTGATAAAGCTCCTCAAGCTGCCGACCGCCGCGCACTTGGTCAAGACCACGTCTATGAGCTGCGATTTTATCCTCCAAGACCCGGCAGCACCCCCGGGAACCTGCAAATCAGTTGTCGGCCGTTACTATTGCAACGTCGCTACGGCGCTGCCGTAAGTACACCACTCCACACGACACCGCGCTCTGATCGGGACGAATTTTTCGATTCGCCGATCGGAACCGCACCACAGAAGATCGAGTCTTATTTTCTAAGGGTCACACGAGCGAACCTGTTTAGTCCATCTGCCGTCTCAAGAATGTCGGAATGTCATACTTGTCATCTTCCTCTTGCCCGGTGCTCAACTGCAAAGTGCTTTTGCTGAGCGTCACCATTTCCACTTCCTCGCTGCCGGGTTTCTTGCGCTGCCACGTGGGCGCATCGAGATCGTCAACGATGGTCCCGAGATGCACGACCTTCTTAGTCTTGAGCGGGTTGACGTTTGCCACGTTAGGCACGCTGCTGGTGACGTGATTCATGCTATTCAAGTTGTTCATGGAAGAAACGTGACCGGAGCTTGTGATCACCGGTTTGCGGTCATCCTTGCCTTCTCCGAAACCGGTGGCAATCACCGTGATGCGAATTTCATCGAGCATGGTTTCGTCTATAACGGCGCCGAAAATGATATTCGCCTCGTCGTGGGCCTCTTCCTGAATCATTGAAGCCGCCTCGTTAACTTCATGCAAACAGAGATCGGGTCCGCCGGTGATGTTGATCAGAACGCCACGTGCACCTTGAATCGAAATGTCTTCGAGGAGCGGACTTGAGATTGCTCTCTGCGCCGCTTCGATAGCGCGATTCTCCCCGGTGGCGGTCGAAGCCCCCATCAATGCCAACCCCATCTCGGCCATCACCGTTCTGACATCGGCGAAATCAAGGTTGATCAGGCCCGGCGTGATAATCAGATCAGAGATCCCTCTCACCGCTTGGAGCAGCACTTCATCCGCTTTGTGAAACGCTTCTAACATCGTCGTCGTTTTGGCGGCGATGCTCAGTAACCTCTGATTCGGAATAACGATCAGGGTATCGACGCTGCTCTTGAGCTCGGCGATGCCTTCTTCTGCCTGCCGCATCCGTTTCTTGCCTTCGAATATGAAAGGCTTCGTCACCACACCCACCGTCAAGGCGCCGACTTCACGGGCAACCCTGGCAATGACCGGTGCACCGCCGGTTCCCGTTCCACCTCCCATGCCGGCAGTAATGAAAATCATGTCGGAACCGGCCAGGTACTCTTTGATCGTCTCCTGGTCTTCCAAGGCCGCACGCCGTCCGATTTCCGGATTGGCCCCGGCTCCAAGTCCTTTGGTCACCGCCCCACCGAGCTGAATTCTAACCGGCGCTCGGCTGGCATCCAGGGATTGCGCGTCGGTGTTTGCTACGAGAAATTCAACACCGTTCAGCTTACCGCCGATCATTGTATTCACCGCATTACCGCCGCCGCCACCGATGCCGATCACCTTAATACGGGCGTTCAGATTGAACTCCTCGACAAATTCAAACATAAGCTTTCCTCCTTATGACTACGGTTGATAGGAACTGTTTCTCTTTAGAAAAAATCACTCAGCCAATCCGACATTCGATGTTTTACCTTTGATAGGATGGTTGCATCCTCTCGCACACGGAAAAAACTGCGCTCTTGGCGCTTGATACCATAGAGAACCAAACCGATGGCGCTGGAATAAACTGGATTTGTGATAACATCGACCAAACCGCCGACGTGCCTTGGCGTTCCCAGCCGTACCGGGCAGCCAATGGCGAGTTCGGCCGCTTCGATGGCGCCCGGCAACAACATCGAACCGCCGGTCATCACCACACCCGAGCCGAGATAGTCTTCGTAGCCTGATTTGACGATCTCCCGGCGGATCAACTGAAAGACCTCGTCCATTCGCGGTTCAATAATCTCGCACAAGATTTGCCGGGAGACGGAGCGTTGCGGCTTACCGGCGGAGCTAGGAACTTCTAATCGCACCTGTTCAGCGACCATGGATGCCATGGCACAACCGTAACGAAGCTTGATCCGTTCCGCATCCACGAAAGGAGTCCTAAGACCGGCGGCGATATCATTGGTCACATGATTCCCGCCGATCGGCAGAACGGCGGTGTGCTTGACCGTGCCGTCATGAAAAATCGTGATATCAGTCGTGCCGCTTCCCATATCCGCCAACGCCACGCCGAGATCTTTTTCATCTTCCGTGAGTACCGCATCGGCGCACGCCACCGGCATCAGCGCGACATCGGCAACATGAAGCCCGGAGCGGTTACAGCATTTAATGACATTCTGCATGGCGGTAGTCGCTCCGGTAACAACGTGAACTCTGGCTTCGAGTCTGACCCCGGACATGCCAAGCGGATCTTTGATCCCGTCTTGATCGTCGATGATGTAATCTTGAGGCAAAACATGAACGATCTCCTGGTCGGTTGGGATCGCCACCGCTTTGGCCGCGTCCAAGACCCGGTCCAAGTCTCTCTGACTGACCTCCCTCGTCTTGACCGCGACGACGCCGTGGCTATTGAAGGCTTTAATATGACTTCCAGCGATCCCGGTAAAAACAGTATTGATTTCACAACCGGCCATTAACGCTGCTTCTTCAACCGCCTTCTTGATGGATGCCACTGTGTTGTCGATATGGATGACAACTCCCTTGCGCATTCCCAGGGAGCTATGAGAGCCTATCCCAATGATTTCCACGCCATGCTCGGTCATTTCACCGACGGCGCTGCAGACCTTGGACGTCCCGATATCCAATCCCACGATGATGCTGTGTTTCTTCGCCATACTTGTGTTGCCGAATCTTTGTTTTCTTACTGTGGCTGGCGACGCAATCGGGTTACCACTCGGTCCTGAAAACTTATATCCAGCGAGCCGAGTCTCTCCTCTTTTCCCCGCCACAATGTCATCACGCGATCTAAACGTTGGAGCTTTCCTTCCCAATCGCCCCACCCCATGTGAATGGCCACCGGATGTGCGATCGTATAGACGACCAAACGGTCCGGCGCATCGAAGTGGATCTCCGACAGAGCGTGCGAATCCTTAGCCATCAGATCACCGAGGCGCAACGCGTCCTGGATCCTTCGCCGCACGGCGGGGTCGAGGGATCCGAGTTCTTCGGTTCGAATGCCGGTCAGCATGGGGAATCGGACATTTTCTCCTTGCGCTACCTCTTTAAAGAGAATCCCGTCGGCATCGACATAGTAAAGTTTGCCGACCGCGACGATTGCCTTGGGTCGACGCTCCTCCACTTCGATGACAACACGGCGCGGGAATTCGCGACGAACCAGCACCCGCCGCACCCATGGATGCTTCGAAACCTTCTTCTCTATTTTTGCCGGCTCGATGCTCCAAAGATTCATCCCATGCCGCAATCCGGCCATCGAAATAATCTCGTTGCCGCGCACCTTGTCACTGCCTCGAACTTGGATTTCACCCACAGCGAAGTAAGGATTCTCGAAAATAAAGCGGCGCGCTGCCACCGATGCTAAGCCGACCTGTTCGCGCCACCCATAGAAAGTCCAAACGGCAATGCCGAACATCATCATCATCCCAACGAGCATCAATCGGCGGCGCCATTGGAATTTATCTTTTTTCCGGTTGTCTTTTCGAGAAACTGCCAACTGCATTGCGCTTACTCCACTCTGACCGACGGCCACCTGCCGATCAGCTTCACTTCGGGATTTAAGATCACGCCGAACTTTGCTTGTACTTCAGCGCGCGCCAGCTCCATAAGTCGACGCACGTCTTCAGCGCTGGCGCCGCCGAGATTGACTATAAAATTGCCGTGCTTCTGCGAAATTTGCGCGCGGCCGATCTGCTTTCCCTTGAGCCCGGCAGCCTCGACTAATCTCCCGGCGTAATCGCCCGGCGGATTGCGAAACATCGAGCCGGAATTTGGGTAACCGGAAGGTTGGCTGCTCTTCCGCTTGGTGACCAGCTCACGAACCTTGATGCTGACTCTGGACGATTCTTGTCGATGTACAGACAAACGCACGCGGGTGACAACAGTCCCTGGTGCCAAATGTGAATCACGATAGGTGAATCTCATCTGTTCTCGATCAAATTGAATCGGAGTTCCTTGACGAGTCATGCCGTAAACAGCGACGACCACCTTCTCGAATTCAGACCCGTACGCTCCTGCGTTCATGACCAGCGCCCCGCCGACGCTGCCGGGGATTCCCTCGGCAAACTCCAGACCGCCGTAACCACGCCGGGCCGCCTGCCGCACCAGCTGCGTCACGGCCTGTCCCGCGCCGGCTTCTACCCATGACTCGTTGCCTTGTTCGTGCCACTCGGCATTTTTGAAAGCGCCGACCAGATGAATCAGCACGCCCTCGACACCCAGATCGCTGATCAAGACATTGCTGCCATTGCCTAGTAGGTGGAACGGCATGGCGCGCAAGCTCAACAACCGGAGCAGTTGCGCCAACGCGGGTTCGCTTTCTACATCGATGAAGTAATCCGCCGGACCGCCCACTTTCATCGACGTGTAACGTGCCAGCGGTTCTGAAACCCTAACCCTCAGTTCGGAAATCGCTTGGAGCTCCTGCACCAGGCTTGCTTCGTGAGACTTTGGATTCATGGCCAACATCAAAAGAGCTTTTCGATGCGCTGCAGCATTAAAATCTTGAACAGCTCCTGGAGGCATAAATGCTCCGAAGACGCTACTCGCCGTTCATGCCAAGGCTGCAAGGATAGTTTCTCCAACTTTATAAATATCTCCGGCTCCCAGAGTTAGGACGACATCCCCGGCAATCAATCGCTCGGCCAATTGCGGCGCAATGCTGGTCTTGTCGGCGATGAATTCAACGTCCATATGTCCCTGGCGCTTGATTGCCTGGTAAAGCGCTTCGCCTGTAACCCCGGGGATGGGATCTTCTCCCGCGCCATATATTTCGGTCAGCACCAAACGATCGGCGCCTTCAAACGCCGTCAGAAAATCGTCAAAGAGATCCTGAGTGCGACTGTATCGGTGCGGCTGAAAGATGACGGTCAACGGCCGTTTCCAACTTTCCCGGATGGCGCCGATGGTCGCGCGGACTTCCACCGGATGATGGCCGTAATCGTCGATGATCAAGACATCACGAGTTTGCCCCTTTATTTCGAAGCGCCTATGGATGCCGTTAAATGCCGCAAGCGCTTCCGCGGTACGGCAAAAGGGGATCTCTAGCTCGTGGGCGACCGCCACCGCGGCCAGCGCATTGGTCGCGCTGTAGCGGCCGGGAAGCTGCAACTTTAGCTGCCCCAGGGATTGGCCGTGATGCAGCACGGTAAATTCCACGCCGCCCGCTTTCATGTGCAGATCTTGAACGGAAAAATCCGCTTCCGGAGATAGACCGTAGGTGGCAAACCGTTTGCGCACTTTGGGCAACAGGGCGCGCACGTTGGGATTGTCGATACACAACACTGCCAGACCGTAGAAAGGAACCTTGTTGACAAATGTCAGGAAACTTTCGTTCAAGCGTTCCATCGTCTGGTGAAAATCCATATGCTCGCGATCGATATTGGTGACGACCGCGATGGTCGGCGTCAGCAGCAAGAAACTGCCGTCGCTCTCATCGGCTTCGGCAACCAGGATCTCGCCCTGCCCCATCTTGGCGTTAGTGCCGAGCATATGAACGCGGCCGCCGATCACCATTGTCGGATCGAGCCCGGCGAGACTGAGCACCGCAGCCGTCATCGAAGTCGTCGTCGTTTTGCCGTGGCTGCCGGCCACCGCAATGCCGTACTTCATGCGCATCAACTCGGCCAGCATTTCCGCTCTCGGGATGACCGGGATCTGCCGCCGGCGTGCCTCCAGCACTTCCGGGTTCGAGTACTTAACCGCCGTCGAGATCACCACCACCGAAGGATTCACGGTCAAATTGTCTTCCTGATGGCCGACAAAAATCTGCGCGCCAAGCTTGCGCAGTCGGCGCGTCGCGTCGCTGTCATGCAGATCCGAGCCGCTGACCACGTATCCTGAGTTCAGCAGCACCTCGGCGATACCACTCATCCCGATACCGCCAATCCCGACGAAGTGAACTCGATGTTTTTTATGCAACATGAACGACTGATCACTCTTTCGCCTCAGGTATGCGCCAGCGCGTAACATTCATCGACGATGCGCGCCGCGGCCTCTGGCTTGCCCATCGCGCGCGCCGCCCCTGCCATCGCTTCGATTCTTATCGGATCCGCTACGTAAGCCCGCAGATGAGACTCCAGTGCTGCACCATTCAATTCGCGATCGAGAATCATCTCGGCAGCTCCTCTGTCAGCGAGCGCTTGAGCGTTCCAGCGTTGGTGATCGTAGATCGCGTACGGGTACGGAATTAGAATCGCCGCCTTGCCGAACGCGGTGAGCTCCGCCACTGTTGTAGCACCGGCTCGGCACAGCACGAGATCGGCGCGCGCATAAGCATCGTCCATCTGGTCGATAAACGGCAGCGCTTCCGCGTCAAAGGGTAAATCTTGGTAAGCTTTGCTGATCGCAGGAAAATCCGCCGCGCCGGTCTGGTGAATAATCCGAAGCTGCGAGGCCAAATCAATCATTCGCTTGAGCGCATCAATAACCCCGACATTAATGCGGTGCGCTCCCGCGCTGCCGCCGAAGATCAACAGCGTAAACTTTTCACCTTTGGGGGCGTTCGGCAGCCTGTGCCAGCGAACTGGGTTTCCTGTCTCCAGCACTTTTTTGGCTGGCAAGTAGGACGCAGTTTCGCGGTAAGAGGTAAAAATTTTATCGACAAAGCGCGCCAGCATCTTATTGGTAAAGCCCGGTTGGAGGTTTTGTTCCATGATAGCGCAGCGGATGCCCCTCAACTTGGCCGCCACTAGCAGTGGTCCGGATGCATAGCCACCCAGGCCGAGAATGCAATCGGGTCGAAATCGCTTGACGATGGCCAGCGATTGCAGCAACCCCGCGGGGATTCCATACAGTGCGTCCCATAGGCCGCGAACACCCCGTCCCTTAAGCCCCTTGACCGCGATCAGCTCGAGAGGGAAGCCCTCACGCGGCAGCACTCGCGCTTCAATCCCTTTATCGGTGCCGACAAACAAGATTTCCGTCATTGGGTCACGTCGTTGAAACTCGCGGGCTACGGCCAGTCCCGGGAACAGATGACCACCGGTTCCCCCACCGGCCAGAATCACCCGCATCTATAATCTCCTGCGCGAGAGTCCTAACAGTAAGCCCACCTCCGCCAAATTGACGACAAGGGCCGATCCGCCGTAACTGATAAACGGCAAAACCAGGCCCTTGGTCGGCATAAGCCCCATGACCACGCCCATGTGAACCAGACCCTGCATTCCCAGCAGAACGGTTAAGCCGAAAGCCAAATACTGCTCGAACGGCTCCTCGATTTTCGACGTCAAGCGCAAACCGCGCATGAGGATAATGCCGAAGAGAGCCAATACAGCTAGGGCGCCGAGCAGACCCATCTCCTCGCCGATGACTGAGTACACGAAATCGGTATGCGCCTCCGGTAGGTAAAAAAGTTTTTGCCGGCTTTCCCCTAATCCCCGCCCCCAGAGTTGACCGGAACCGAAGGCAATGAGCGATTGAATAACTTGAAAACCGCTGCTGGATGCGTCGCGCCAAGGATCCATAAAAGTCATCAAGCGGCGCAAACGGTATTCCGCGGTCAACATCACATAACCCAACACCGGAAGCGCCAGGGCAGCAGTGCCCAAGAGATGCGGGATGCGCGCGCCCCCAACAAACAACATCAAGTAAAGCAAGACCGCAAGAATCAAAGCCGTGCCGAAGTCCGGCTGTAACAACAGAACGCCGAGAACAGCGCCAGCGACAATCAAATGAGGCAAGACACCAACTGAGAAGGTTTTGATCTTGTCTTGCTTGCGCGCCATTGAATGCGCCAGATAAAAGACCAAGGCGAGCTTTGCCAGCTCGCCCGGCTGAAATGCGAAACCAGGGAGCATCAGCCACCGTCGGGCGCCGCCGCGCATGACGCCGATACCTGGGATCAAAACCAGAATCAACACAACAAGAGTCACTGCCAGCAAGGGATAGGCAAGGCGGCGCAATAGCGCCGCCGGGACCAGCGACCCGATCACTAAGCCGACCAAGCCCGCGCCGCCGGCGATCAACTGCTTGCGAAAAAAATAAATGCCATCGCCAAACCGCTCCTGAGCATAAAGATAGCTGGTGCTGAGAACCATGGTCAGGCCTACGGCCGTTAGCGCGACAACCGACAAGAAAATCCATTTATCGACCGCCAGCGCATCTCTCATAACGCGCGCACCAAGCTTTTGAAGGCTTTGCCCCGTTCGGCATAGTTGCGAAACATATCGAAGCTCGAACACGCCGGCGACAACAACACCACATCACCGGGCCGCGCATGCGCGGCGGCGTCGGCCACTGCCGCGGCGAGATCTCTAACGATCACAGTTTGGGTAAGGTGGCCGAGCGCTTCGGCGATAACGTCTTTGGCTGCTCCAAACAAAACCAATCGCCGCACTCGTTGCCGTATGCAGTTTTGCAGGGGGCGGTAATCGCCGCCTTTATCGACGCCGCCGGCAATGAGAATCACCGGCTCGGAAAAACTCGCCAGGGACTTTTCCACCGCGCCGACGTTGGTGCCTTTGGAGTCATTGAAGTAGCGAACGCCGTCTTTCTCGCGGACAAACTCGAGTCGATGTTCGAGCCCCGGAAAACTCTCCAAAGTCTCTTGGATGACTTCATGCCCGACACCAATTGCCTTGGTCGCGGCGATTGCGGCCATCATGTTCTCGACGTTGTGAACGCCTTTGATTCTAACTGCGGGCAGCGAAAATGTTTCTTCGTCCTGCCCGTCGCGCCAAACAATGGCATCGCGGTCGGCAAAAACACCGTTTGCCACCTCGGAAAAACCGATCGAGAGAACTTGCGAACGCAACTGCCGCCGCATCGCCCAAACCCGCGGATCGTCGCGGTTGAGAATGGCACTGTCTTGTTCATCTTGAGCGGCGAAGATTCGTTGTTTGGCACCGGCATAAGCGGCAAGATCCGGATAACGGTCGAGATGATCTTCGCTTAGATTAAGGAGCACGGCGATGCGCGGACGAAAGCATTTCACCCATTCAAGCTGGAAGCTGCTGACCTCCACAACTCCCCACTCCCAGTCATCCGCGCCGCATCCGATGAGGGGCGCGCCGAGATTGCCGCCGACAAAAGTTTTTGTTCCATTTGCTTTAAGAATCTCGCCGATCAGTGTCGTCGTCGTGCTTTTTCCATTTGTCCCCGTCACAGCAATCAGAGGCAGCGCGAGAAAGCGATAAGCCAATTCGATCTCGCTGATAATTTCTACGCCGCGCCGGCCGGCCTCTTGGAGAAGGAGACTGTTCATCGGCACACCGGGACTCGGCACAACCATGTCGGCGCCTTGCAACCAATCTACATCCTCGCCGCCTAGGCGATATTCGATCGGCAAACCCGCGAGCATGTTCAACTCGGTTTGCAGATCAGCCGCCGGGCGAAGGTCGCTAACCAGCACGACCGCCCCTTGCTGCGCGAGAAACCGCGCCGTGGCCAGACCGGTCCGCGCCAGGCCTAAAACCATGACTTTCTTGCCCCTGAGATCCATTGGTTGATGCCATTTTACCTGAGCTTGAGCGTGCTAAGGCCGATGACCGCGCAAATGAATGCGACTATCCAAAAACGGACGATGATTTGCGGCTCCTTCCAACCCTTGAGTTCATAATGATGATGAATCGGCGCCATCAGAAAAACTCGCTTACGTCTGAGCTTGTAGGAGGCGACCTGGAAGATCACGGAAAGCGCCTCCACGACGAAGACGCCGCCGACGATAATCAATAGAATCTCGTTCTTGGTCATCACAGCGACGGCGCCGAGAGCCGCTCCAAGCGCGAGCGAGCCCACGTCGCCCATAAACATTTGCGCGGGATAGGCGTTATACCAGAGAAATCCCAAACCTGCGGCGACCACTGCGGCGCAAAATACGCTTAGTTCACCCACGCCGGCGACATAAGGGATTTGCAGATAATCGGCCAACTTCATATGTCCGGTAACATAGGCAATGACCGCATAGGTGCCGGCGGCGACCATTACCGGCCCGATCGCCAATCCGTCGAGGCCGTCGGTGAGATTAACCGCGTTGGAAGCGCCGACGATCACAAACATCGCGAAAGGCACATAGAGTACACCCAGATCGGGACGAAAATTCTTGATGAAAGGAAGACTGATCTCGGTGCTGAACTTAGGCATATAGTAAAGCGCCACGGCGACGACAAAGGCCATCATGAATTGACCCAGCAATTTCGCCCGTGGCGGCAATCCTTTGCTGTTCCTGCGAGTGAGCTTTAGGTAATCATCCACGAATCCCACCAGTCCCGCGCCCACGGTCGCAAGCAGCGCAAGCAACACATAGCGATTGCCAATATCTCCCAATAGAAGCGTTGAAAAGGTCAGCGCCAGGAGTATCAGCGCACCCCCCATTGTCGGCGTTCCAGCCTTGACTGCGTGCGAGGCCGGCCCGTCATCCCGGATGTGCTGACCGATCTGCTTTTGTGTTAACGCTCGGATCAAACGCGGTCCCAAAAGAAACGATATTAGCAACGCCACCAGCGCGGCCATCGCCGCCCGGAAAGTGATGTAGCGAAAAACATTGAAGCCGGAATATGTCGTGTGCAATGGGAACAGCAGGTAGTAAAGCAATATCAATCTAACCTTTCAGCTCCGTTAAAACTGTTTCCATTTTCATACCTCGGGAACCCTTGATCAAAAGCCAATCGCCTTTTTTCAACTGAGCGCGCAGCCGCTTTCCGATATCGCTGTGACTTTCGCCGACGATAACTTGATCCGACTTCATACCCCCGCGCAAGGCACCTTTTCTGACGTCCGGCGCCCGCTCCCCTAGGAGGTAAGCGCGATCGAGGCGGGCCTGCGCCAGCTGATTGCCGAGACGCCGGTGCTCGCGTCGGCTTTGCTTGCCCAGTTCGAACATGTCGCCAAGCACGGCAATCCGTTGGCCACCGGAACTGATTTGGGCCAGCGTTTTGATCGCAGCTATCATCGATGCCGGATTGGCGTTATAGGCATCGTTGATGATGCCGATGCCGCGCCAGTTCTCCAGCTGCATTCGCATTCTATAAGGCTTGACCCTTGCCAAACCGCGCCGAACGATCGGCAGATGTATGCCTAAGCTGTAGGCCATGGCAGAGGCGGCGACCGCATTGGCAATATTATGCTGGCCGACGAAATTAAGCCGGATTTGCGCACGCTGATTCCCGGCGCGCAGAGTAAATCGCATCGCGCCAGAATCCAGCAATGAACCGGATTCCGCGCGAATCTGACCACCCTCACCATAAGTGATTTTTTTACCGCTGAATCTCTCACCCAGGCGCCGCACCCAGGGATCATCCAGGTTAACTACGATAGTCCCGCCCGCGCGCATGCCGCTGAACAATGCGCCCTTTTCCTTCGCGACTCCGGCCAAACTGCTCAACCCTTCCAAATGCGCCGGCGCCACCGAGGTAATAAGCGCCACATCGGGCGCGGCGATTTCAGCCAAGCGTTGAATCTCGCCGGGGCGATTGGTTCCCATTTCCACAACTACAACTCGGTGCCTTTTACGAAGCCGAAGCAAGGTCAACGGCAAGCCCACCAAGTTATTGAAATTGCCTTCGGTTGTTAAAACACTTCTCTGGAGCGGTTGGCCATCCAGCGATGCGCGCTGCAAAATTGCCGCTAGCATTTCCTTCGTTGTGGTCTTTCCGTTCGAGCCGGTAATCGCCAGCACTTTGGGTCGGTATTGTTGGCGACGGAAGTGCGCCAGATCTCCGAGGGCTCGAAGGGTATCGGGCACTTTGACGGCCGTAACACTTCTGAGATCGACAGCGCGAAGAGCTTGGTGGACCACGAGACAGCCGGCTCCCCGGCTGATTGCATCTTTGACGAAACGATGGCCATCGAACCTCTCGCCCTTAAGCGCGATAAAAACAGAGCCTGTTTTCACTTTACCGGAATCCGTGACGATCTCATCGAACCGGGTGGCGCTTGCTTGTTTTTCCAACCTGCCGCCGGTTGCTGTGAGAATTTCTTCCAACGTCCACGCCATACTCAATTCCGCAAGGCGCCCGCCTGAGAACTTAAAATCTCCCGAGCTACTTCGCGGTCATCAAAATGGATCTTGTGCGCTCCAAGAATCTGATAATCCTCGTGCCCTTTTCCGGCAATCACGACCACATCTCCCGCGCGCGCCCAGGTCAATGCCAGGCCAATCGCTTTGCGGCGGTCCGCCTCGACGCCATATCCGTGAACACCGTTAACTTTTGTTCCTTGAGTTTCGAGTCTGGCAATTCCGGTTTTCTGCATACCCGCCTCGATTTCCTGGAGAATACTTTCCGGGTTCTCTGAACGGGGATTGTCGGATGTCAAAACGACGATATCACTGAGACGCGCCGCAATTTCGCCCATCAAAGGCCGTTTGCCGCGATCGCGGTCGCCGCCGCAACCAAAAACCGTCAAAACTTTTGCATCGCTCAGAGGCCGGACCGCGACGAGAGTTTTCTCCAACGCATCCGGCGTATGAGCATAGTCCACCAGAACAAGAACCCCGCGTGAGTTCTCGACCCGTTGCAAGCGCCCTGGAATGGATCGCAACTTCTTGATGCCGTCGACAATTGCCGCCTGCGGGATTCGCAACGCAAAACCGACACCGACAGCAGCGAGAATGTTTTCGGAGTTTGCGGCGCCGATGAGCTCCGATGAAAATTCGATCACTCGATCTTTGACCTTGATTTTTCCACTCTGACCGGCGGTGCTGTGATGCACCTGCAGCGGTTTGATATCGCAGTCCTCGCCGGAGCCATAGCTCCAGGTGGTTATGCCGGCGCGTTGGGCTTTGCTGATAAGCTCGGGGCCTCTGGCATCGTCGCCGTTGATGACGGCCGCTTTCGCTGATTTACCGCTTGCTGCCAGATAATCGGTGAACAACTTGCTCTTGGCGACGAAATACTCATCCATACTCTTATGATAGTCCAGATGATCGCGTGAAAGATTTGTAAAGACACCGACGTCGAAGTCGATGTTGCGAACTCGCTCCTGAACCAATGCATGGGACGAAACTTCCATGGCCAGCGACCGGGCACCTTGATGCGCCATTTCGGCCATCAAAGCATGAACATCTACAGATTCTGGTGTCGTGTGATGCGCAGGCATTTCTTTGCCGCCGTAGCGATAGTTGATCGTCCCGATCACTCCTGGCTCCATGCCCGCCGAAGCAAGTATGGATTCGATCAGGTAGGTGGTCGTGGTCTTCCCATTAGTCCCAGTAACTCCCACGATCTTTAGACGGCGCCCAGGCTGCCCATAAAAATGGGCGGCCCATAAACCCATCGCCGCTCTCACGTCGTGGACACGAACGAACGTCACTCCTGGAGGTACTTTGGCGTTATCGGCAACAACGACGGCGATGGCGCCGCGTTCGATGGCTTGATTTAAAAATTGATGGCCATCCGCCTGCTCGCCCGGCACGGCGAAAAACACCTCGCCTTTGGCCACCCGCCGCGAATCATAAACCAGACCTGCTACTTCTTGATCAAGATTTCCTTCGGCTTGCTCGAGGTTCTGCAGCGTCAGAAAATCTCTTAGACGCATCTCGGATCATCCTTGCAGGTTCAACACCAGCATGCCGTTTTCAACCCAGCGGCCCCCGGGGCTTGGTGATTGCTTAATCACATAGCCATTGCCATGGATTTTTACTTTGAGATTTAAATCACGCGCTTTCTCCACGGCTTCACGCAAACTGAGACCAACGAAATCCGGGGTTGCCCCGCTATCAACAGCAGCCTCGCCGTTCCTCCTCGGCACGCGCCGCAGCGGAATGTCCGCTTCGACCAGGGGAGCGGCAATCGGTTCCGCCGTCTTGGCGGCAATGCCAAAATGACGCAACGCGCCGCGCGCGATATTCTGGAATGCCGGAGCGGCTACGACACCGCCGTAGACGTTGCTTTGCGGCTCGTCGACCAGAACCATTAATACAAGGCGAGGTTCGTCTGCAGGAACGAACCCGACGAAGGATGCGACGCGCTTTTTGGCGTCATAGCCGCCATTTACCAGATCCACTTTTTGCGCAGTGCCAGTTTTGCCGGCGACATCAAACCCTTCCACTTTCGCCATCATTCCGGTGCCGCCCTCGGTCGTAACCTCTTGGAGCATGGAGGCCAGCGAACGGGCGGTTCTTTCTGAAATCACACGGCGAACCACATGAGGCTGATTTTCCACCAAGACTTCGCCCTTAGGACTCAGCGCCCGCCGAACGACATAGGGGCGCATCAGAAAGCCGCCGTTGGCGATAGCCGCATAGGCCATCACCATCTGCAGCGGCGTCGCTGAAAGCCCTTGACCGAAGGCATGGGTCGCCAAGTCTATCGCTGACCATGTTTCCGGTCGCCGCAGTAATCCTGGAGCTTCCCCCGGCATATCAATGCCGGTCACTTGGCCGAAACCAAATTTCTCGATGTATTTGAAGAACCGATCTTTTTTCAACTTGTCGGCAACTTTGGAAAAGCCGATGTTGCTCGACACCTGAAGGATCTTGGAGAACGGCAGCCAACCATGCGGATGGCTATCGTGAATGATTTTACCGGCATAAGTGAATTTGCCGTATTCACAAAAAAACAAATCCTCTCGTTCGACGATTCCCTCTTCGAGTGCGGCCGCTGCGAGGATTGTCTTGAAGGTAGAGCCCGGTTCAAAGCTGTCCGTTACCGCACGATTGCGCCGCTGCTCAGGCGACGCGCTCGAGTAATTATTTGGATTGAAGGTGGGGTAATTGGCCAATGCCAAAATTTCACCGGTGCGCGGCTCGACGGCGATCGCAACGCCTGCCCGTGCGCGGTATTTATCGATGGAGGCCTCCAGCTCTTTTTCTGCCAGATGCTGAATGGACGTGTCGAGCGTTAGGTGAATATCGCCGCCCGCGGGGATTTGCAATCCCTCGACGCCTTCGACCAGCACACGGCGGCCCAAGGCATCTCGCTCGGACACAGACGAGCCCGTTTCACCGCGAATATATTCATTGTAGCGCAGCTCCAAACCCTCGAGTCCCTCGGCGTCACGACCAACAAAACCGATCACCTGCCCGGCAAGCTGACCCTGCGGATAATAGCGATGCGGTTCGTGAAACATGCCGACGCCTTCGATCTTGAGAT
>Ga0307416_100000368_pt1 | contig 23473 bp, 23 predicted proteins | sample DK1Cmetagenome_2_FD_203821 | JGI IMG/M metagenome (GOLD analysis project Ga0307416, IMG submission 203821) | Maize rhizosphere microbial communities from greenhouse at UC Davis, California, United States - DK15-C-3 | ecosystem: Host-associated > Plants > Roots > Rhizosphere > Soil | place...
CATGATTATCTCGTCGATACGGTTAACGAATTCCGGGCGCACGGTTTTCCTTAAAAGGCCAAGCACCTCTTCGCGCGTGTTATCCAACACTTCGAAGTAATTTTCATCCGTAAGCTTTTCGAAGTTTTCCTGGATGATGGCTGACCCGATATTGGTGGTCATGATGATAATCGTGTTCTTGAAGTTGGCTACTCTGCCTTTGTTATCGGTAAGCCTGCCATCGTCAAGTACCTGGAGCAATATATTAAAGACGTCCGGGTGTGCCTTTTCGATCTCATCCAATAAGACAACCGAGTATGGCTTCCTGCGTACGGCCTCGGTCAATTGTCCACCTTCATCGTAGCCGACGTAACCGGGAGGCGCTCCGATCAGTCTGCTTACACTGTGACGCTCCTGGTATTCGCTCATGTCAATGCGAACCATCGCGGTATCGTCATTAAAGAGGTAATCAGCCAAAGCCTTTGAGAGCTCGGTTTTACCAACTCCGGTCGTACCCATGAAGATGAATGAGCCAATCGGTCGTTTCGGATCCTGGAGTCCGGCCCGGCTTCTGCGCACGGCGTCGCTGAGCAAGCGAATAGCTTCCTCCTGGCCCGCAACACGTTTACCTAGTTCTTCCTCTAGGTGCAGCAGTTTTTCGCGTTCGCTTTGGACCATCCTGGAGACAGGGATGCCCGTCCACTTCGCCACGACTTCCGCAATATCTTCACTATCGACTTCTTCTTTCAGAAGTGCGTGCTGACCGTTTGCTTGCTCAGTCACTTTGCGTTGGTATTCATTCAGTCGTTTTTCAGCCTCGACGATCTTTCCGTAGCGGATCTCTGCAACCTTGCCATAGTCGCCAGCCTTCTCCGCCTGTTCGGCTTCGAACTTCAGCCGGTCGATGTTTTCCTTTTCCCGCTGAATGCCGTGTACCACTTCTTTCTCGCTCTCCCATTTTGCTTTCAGAGAGTTCTGTTGTTCCGCGAGCTCCGCAATTTCGCGGGTCAGGATCCCTTCTTTCTCTTTGTCCTTCTCACGCCGAATCGCCTCGCGTTCAATTTCCAGCTGCATGATCTTGCGGTTAAGCTCGTCAAGTTCTTCCGGCAGGGAATCCATCTCCAGTCGGAGCTTCGCTGCGGCTTCGTCCATGAGGTCTATGGCCTTGTCGGGAAGGAAGCGGTCGGAGATATAGCGGCTTGACAATTCAACCGCTGAGATTACGGCGTCATCCTTGATTCGAACTCCGTGGTGCAGCTCGTACTTCTCCTTGATTCCACGCAAGATCGAAATAGAGTCTTCCATGCTCGGCTCGTCAACCATCACGGCCTGGAATCTGCGCTCAAGTGCTTTATCTTTTTCAATATATTTCTGATATTCTTTAAGCGTGGTCGCACCTATGGCATGAAGCTCGCCGCGCGCCAATGCGGGTTTGAGGAGATTGGCAGCATCCATAGCGCCTTCGCCGCCGCCACCCGCGCCTATGAGGGTGTGGATCTCATCAATGAAGAGAATGATCTGGCCTTCGGAGTCTGTGACTTCCTTGATGACAGCTTTGAGTCGCTCTTCAAATTCTCCCTTGTACTTTGCTCCCGCGACCAGCAACCCCATATCCAGCGAGATGATGGTCTTCGATTTAAGATTTTCCGGTACGTCTCCGTCTACAATGCGCTGGGCAAGCCCTTCAACGATGGCAGTTTTTCCAACTCCTGGCTCTCCCAGAAGAATCGGATTGTTCTTCGTCCTTCGGGACAGTATCTGAAGCACCCTGCGGATCTCCTCATCCCGTCCGATCACGGGATCGATCTTCCCTTTACGTGCCAGGTCATTGAGATTTTTCGAATAACGCTCGAGCGATTTATATTTTGCTTCAGCGTTTTGATCAGTTACTGATGAACCTCCGCGAAGCTCCTCGATGGCCTTGATGAGCCCCGCGCGCTCAAAGCCTGCGTCTTTCATAAGCGTCGAGACCTTGTCTTTGGTTTGGAGCAACGCAAGCAGCAGGTGCTCAACTGCAATATATTCATCCTTGAACTCGCGAAGTTCTTTTTCCGCCTGTTGCAAAACAGTGTTTGCGTTTCCGGACAGATAAGGTTGTTGCCCCGTGACTCTTGGATAGCTTTGAAGCACTTCCGCGAGCCTGGAGTCAAGCAGCCCGCGGTTAACATTCAATTTCTTCAAGAGGTAAGCAACAACATTCTCATCAGTTTCCAGAATGGCTTTCAGAAAGTGCCCTGGTTCAATAGCCTGGTTATGGTTACTGATGGCGAGCTCCGCGGACTTCTGGATCGCCTCTTGTGATTTTATGGTATACTTATCAAAATTCATGTCTCTGTGGGTTTATCCCTCCGCCACTGCAAACGATCTTGCAGCCGCGAGGGCCGGTTAAAACATTATGGAAGCTGGTTGGCAGCTTATCGTTTTCTGGTGTTTACACAAAATCTACTCCATCAACTTTAATGGATGTCTTTCTGAAAGATTGGCATTTAATTAATTAGATTAATAGGAGCAAAGTGGTCAAACTGGCTTGATCTTATGTCAAAACGTATATCAAATCATCATTCTCCTTCGTCACTACCCAAAGCACATCTCATTGAGATTTCCTGGGAGGTGTGCAATCAGGTGGGAGGAATTTACACGGTGATCCGGTCCAAAGTTCCGTGCGTGATGGAGTCGTGGGCAGGCCGATACTGTCTCGTTGGCCCTTATGTGAATAAGAACATCAATGCTGAACTTGAGATGTTGGATGATGTTCAAGATATCTTCGGGCAGGCAGCAGCAACATTACGAAACCGGGGATACGATGTGCACTATGCAGAGTGGCTTGTTACCGGTAAGCCAAGGGTTGTGCTGATAAATCCGAACGTGATCGAAGACAGGCTCATGCAGGAGGTCAAGTATCAACTGTGGAAAAATGACGGCATCAGTACAACTAACGAGACCGAGTTGGTGAATCAGGTTATTGCCTTCGGTCATCTCACTAAAATGTTTTTAGGGGAGGTTGTTAAGCTTGCAAAAGAAGAACAGCAGCTTATTGCGCATTTTCACGAATGGATGGCCAGTCTTCCTATTCTTGACATTAAGCGCCAGGGCCTACCAATAAAAACGGTCTTCACCACCCACGCTACACAGCTGGGGCGTCATCTGGCTATCAACTCACCTTTTTTTTATGCTCATCTTCCATTTTTCAAATGGCAGGAAGAGGCCGCGAAGTTCGGTGTTCAAACGGAAACCGCCATCGAGTATGCGAGCGCGCAGGCCTGCGACTACTTCACTACAGTCAGCGAAGTTACCGCGCGTGAATGCAAACACCTGCTCAAGCGAAAACCGGACGCCGTTTTGCCGAATGGTCTGAACATTCATCGTTTTGAAACAGATCATGAGGTTCAGAAGCTGCATTCGCAGTACAAGGATGGGATCCATCAATTTGTCATGGCTCATTTCTTTCAGAGCTATACGTTCGATCTTGACAAAACGATATACTTCTTTACCTCTGGCCGTTTTGAGTATAAGAACAAAGGTTTCGATCTGACATTGGAGGCGCTGTACCATCTGAATGAACAACTGAAAAAGGAAAATGCCGACATCACCGTCGTGATGTTTTTCGTAAGCAGACGCGATTTCCACAGTCTTCTTCCTGAAGTATTACATTCCAAAGCTATGATGGAGGAGATACGGCAGACATGTGACGCTATCGTTCAGCAGGTTGGCAAACATCTGTTTCTCGAAAGCACGATGAGAGAGGATCACCGGCTTCCTGATCTGAATGAGTTTGTCGATGAATACTGGAAGCTCCGATACCGGCGAACAATCCAGTCGTGGAAAACGGACAGGCTCCCTTCGGTAGTCACTCATAGCCTGGTGGACGAGCAAAACGACGAGATACTTCGATTTTTAAAGAGCCGCGGACTATTGAATACGCCGACCGATAAAGTGAAGATCGTTTACCACCCGGACTTCATTTCATTCACCAACCCTCTCTTCGGGATGGAGTACATGCAATTTGTGCGAGGATGTAATCTGGGAATTTTCCCCAGCTACTACGAACCGTGGGGCTACACGCCGCTCGAGTGCATGGCGAGCGGCATACCCTCCGTGACGAGTGACCTGTCCGGCTTTGGCGACTATCTGCTGCGAAACATGCCGGACCACGATCAGAACGGTATGTACGTCGTCGAGCGTGGAAAGCGAACCTTCGACTGGAGTGCACGCCAACTTGGATCTTTCCTGTACAAGTTCCTCATGCTGACACGCCGTGACAGAAGGGTGCAACGCAACAATGTGGAAAACTATGCTTCAGCCTTCAGTTGGGAGAACCTGCTTAAGCATTACCATGAAGTTTACGCGCGTGCAGTCAGCGGCCAGGCGGTCCACAGCAACGGTCAGGCTGCTGTATCTAAATAGTAGAGCTATTGTTTCTTTTTCAGCACGCAGCCTACCGGGCGAACTTCTGGTGTCTGGATCTTTTGGTTGTTGAGCATGATGTCGATGGCGTCGCGTAGATAATGATGACGCACATCGGCTTCTACCTGCGCATTGTCATCAATGGCGCCACGATATACAACCGTGAACTTTCCGTTCTCGTTTTTGAGCAGCACCGCCTCGGGAGTTTTCTTCACATTCAGGTTTGTCATAAGGACCTGATCTTTGTCCGCCAGATAAGGCGTTTTGATGTTGAGCGCCCGACCGCGCGCAGCCATTTGCTCGGGTGTTTCATTAGGATCGTTATGAGCATTCACAAGCACGACCGGAACCTTATCCTGGTAAACACGCGACAGCTCGTCGATTCGCTTCCGGTAATAGTCATCGTAGGGACATGCGTTACTGGTGAAGATTAAAACCATGCCTTCACAAGAGGGATAGGTGTCCAGTGAGATGGTCTGATCGTTCATGACGTTTCGCAACTGAAAGTTCTTCACCACCTGGCTGAAAGCATCCGGGGGGCTATACGCGAGCACGAAGAAAGCAATGGCGAACAATGGACAGGCTATGTTTTTCATGAGATTGTTGATCTGGAGCTCGGTCAATTTAAAGATGCTGCCGCGATCCTTTGCCTTGCAGACTATTTGGAAACGACAACCACAAAGTTATCAAAGAGAATATATTCCAAAGGTATGGTTGTTTGCATATCACTGGCAACAATCTGGCCAAGTAAATGCCCGCTTTGGGCCAGCTGAAACGGCGAAATACGCAGGTTTGAGGCGAAAACCAGGTCTTTCTTACCATAAATTTTGATGAGAGACTCCTTGGCGCACCAATAAACGCAATGCTTGATCACGTCATCTCCAGCGTCCTCTAACTCTTCAGGAGAGAGTATGCGGGGCGCAATGCGTAGCAGTTTGTCTTTAGGTTGCTCGAGGTCGATCCCGACGTTTTTCTCTTTGTGCAGGATGGCAGCTACGTGGGGATAAGAATGCGTCAGGGAAATGTACGCGCCGGCCTCTGCCAGGAAGGGTTTGCCGAATAAATCTTTTTCGATGCCTTTAAATTGGATATCCCACTGAGCCAGGAGCGCTTTAATCAGGGCGCGTCCGGCGAGGAACTCGAGTCGTTTCAATACGTTCGAGAGTGCCTCTGGTACTTTTTCCGAGGCGACTTCCGCGGCCAGTGACGTTTCATCCTCAGTGATCCTCCACATTCCCCAGATCGATTTGGGAGAAGAATAAACGCGCTCAAGTGGCATTCACTGATGACTTTTAGGTGAAAAATTTCGCGGACGCAAGATAAGTGTCGTGGGAAAACACCGGAAATGTTGCCGTAATTATGTTCGTGAAAGGTATAACTTTCGTAACATTAAATCGCGAATGATACAAGTTCAGATCAGGAGACTTCATTCCCTTACCGGCCATCGATCTGCAGTCTATACGTTACATCCTGCAGAGGAGCCTTCGAGGTTTTTCTCCGCCGCAGGAGATGGGATGGTGGTACGTTGGGATCTTGAACAACCTGAACATGGTGATGTGATTGCAAAGTTGCCTAACTCGGTCTATGCGTTGCATTATCTCTCCAACGCGAGAATTTTGGTCGCGGGCCACAACTACGAGGGCATTCATCTTCTTGACTGGAAAAACAAAAAAGAAGTGGCTTCGCTCAAGCTGACAGCGGCGGCAGTGTTCGATATACAGTCGTGGGGAGAACGGCTTGTCATCGGCAGTGGCGACGGCGTTCTAACCCTTGTTGATCTGAAGACGCTCTCCATACTTCGTCAACAAAAGTCTAGCGAGAAGAGCGCGCGAACTATAGCTGTAAACGTTGCAAGGGGTGAAGTCGCCGTAGGATACAGCGATAACTTCATACGCGTCTTTGACGAGAATTTGTCGGTAAAACACGAATGGGCAGCTCATCAGAACTCTATTTTTACTTTGCGATATTCACCGGATGGCAAGTGGTTGATGAGTGGCTCCCGCGACGCGCGGCTCAAGGCATGGGCGATCGAATCGGGTTACGAGAAAGCAGAAGAGGTCGTCGCCCACATGTATGCAATTAATCATATCGAGTTTAGCCCGGATGGTAAACATTTCGTAACTTGTAGCATGGATAAATCCATAAAAGTGTGGGATGCAAATGCCTTCAAACTTCTCAAGGTAATTGACCGGGCGAGACACGCGGGGCATGGCACTTCTGTCAACAAGTTGTTATGGACCGATCATCATGATCAGTTATTGAGTGCCAGCGATGATCGCACGATCTCCGTCTGGCAGATCACTTTTTAAACTTTAAAACTATGAGAATTACACCACTTGAGATAAGGCAAAAGACTTTCGAGAAGAATTTCCGGGGTTATGAAAAGGATGAGGTACATGCATTTCTGGTAACCTTGTCACAGGAATGGGAACGCATAGTAGACGAAAATAAAGAGCTCAGGTTCAAGTTTGAATCCACGGAAAAAGAGATTCAGAAACTTCGCGAAGTTGAAAGCTCATTATACAAGACGCTGAAGACGGCGGAAGATACCGGCGCCAGCGTTATCGAGCAGGCCAGGAAGACTGCCGAGTTGCACCTGCGCGAATCGCAATTGCGGACCGAGCAACTGATCAATGAGGCGAAGGTGAAGGCGAAGGACACAATTGAGGAGTCGGAGATGCGTGCGAAACAGATCATCGCCGATATGGAAGACAGAGTTAAGAATCTTATTGACCAGTATAAGAAACTGGAGTCAACGCGCGATGATATGGTCAGTGAACTGAGAAGACTCGCTTCCGAGGTCCTCGACAAGGTGGAGCGTGCGAAGAACAGCACGAAGGACTTTAATCCCGACAGTCACCTCGCGGTTATGCGGCGGGAGGCCAAAAAAATTGCTTTTCCGAACCACGAATATGAAAGGCCTGTCGAAAAGAAAGAGGTGCCGGAAGAAAAAGAAATTGATGTGGTTGAGGAACATGACTCGCCACCGGAGCCGGCTCAAAAGACTCACAAATCGTTCTTCGACGAAATCGGCTAATTCCTTGATCATCTCATCCTGCCGTTTGCGAAAAGCAAAACTTGCTTGCATCTCTTCTTACTACGTTGCTTTTACCACAGGCTATGAATGGTAGGATCTCCCTCGAAGGACTCGAGCTCCATGCTTTTCACGGAGTGTACCCACATGAACGAGAGTCGGGCAACTGGTTTGAAGTGGACATCTCCGTCGAGACAAACATCATGGAGGGTGCGATCAACGACAATCTGGATAAAACAGTGAACTATGAAACGCTTTATCAGATCGTCAAGGAAGAGATGGAGATACCTTCCAAACTGCTTGAGACCGTAGCTGAGAAAATTGTTGCACGTGTGTTGAATGACCTTGCACAGGTCCAGATGGTTGAGCTAAAGATTGCAAAGATCAATCCGCCGATCGGCGGCAAATGCAGGAAGGCATCTTTGTGGATCCAGAAGAAAAGATAACCTATGATCCATTCGCAGGCTCCTCTACGAAGGTGAATCCTCTTCCATCCGCCTCGTCAACAAAATCTACTAGCTTTCCCATAAGGTACATAGCATGTCTCTTGTCGACATAGACTGTTATGCCGTTAACTTCATAAGAAAGGTCCGTTTCTTTTTTCTTGTCAAAGCCGATCATGAGGGCCATGCCACCGCAGCCACCACCTTTCACTCCCACACGCAAGCCATAATCTTCCGGGATACCTTTTGTTTTCCTAATATTGTGGATCTCCTCGCAGGCGCGACCGGAAATGGTTACGGGACGAACGTTGTCAAACATTGTGCTTAATTGTGACCTAAAATTATTTAATTTCAAAACATTTTTCGCGCTTAATAAATTCTATGGATGCTTTAATTGAATTCGGCAAGATACTGATCCCGGCTTCGGTGGTGCTGTACGCCGCTTTTTTGTTTGTCCGTTCTTTCATTCAGAAGGATGTGGATCTCAAAAAGCTTGAGGTTCGTGGAAAGACTCTTGAGTCCGTACTTCCAAACAGATTACACGCTTATGAACGGATGACTCTTTTCCTGGAACGGATGTCACCGAATAACTTACTGATCAGATTAAACACGGGCAGCATTCCCGCAAGGGACTTCCACCAGATGTTGCTTGGGGAAGTTCGGAATGAGTACAATCACAATGTATCCCAGCAAATCTATATCAGCGAGGAGGTATGGGATTTGATCAGAAACGCTAAAGAGGATCTGATCGTTTCAATTAACGATGCCGCCAGCGAAATGGGTGAAGAATCCACCAGTCTGGATCTTTCTAAAAAGATCTTTGAAAAGACGATGGGCAAGGCCGTTGACCCGTTGGCGCATGCACTAACAGAGTTGAAGCGCGAGGTCCATCGAATATTCTAACCGGCCGTCACTATCTTCATATTTAAATGTTATGAATCGATTCTTTAATGCCGCCCTCCGAAACGCCGCCTCAGCCATAGGGCAGAGGTCGCGTCTCCTTTCGCTTCTTTCCAGACTTGCAATGAAACTGAAGGATACGAACTGGAAGAACGTTAATGCAATAGGAGCGCGTGAGAAGTTGTTTGTGCTGGGCCGGCTGATAAAGGCGTATGCTCTCGGGCAATACCGCCAGGTACCGTGGAAGACCATACTCCTTATAGTAGCAGCGGTGATCTATTTTGTGAATCCGCTGGATCTGGTGCCGGATATCATACCGCTCACCGGCCTGACGGACGACTTCGCGGTTTTGTTGTGGGTATACAATTCTGTCAGCAATGAGATCGAGCGCTTCATTGAGTGGGAAAAAACACGACTGAATCAATCATGAAGACAGCTGTCGTCGCTGGGGCAACTGGATTGATCGGGAAAGAGCTTGTAACGCAGCTGGCGACAAGTAACAATTATTCCGACGTCATAGCCCTGGTCAGGCGTCCCGTGAAATCAGAATATCACAATGTAACTAACCTGGTGACAGATCTCGGCAATCCGGGCACCGCCTTATCCGGATACAGGCCGGACGATGTTTTTTGTTGTCTGGGCACAACGATGGCGAAGGCAGGATCAAAGGAGAATTTTTATCAGGTGGATTTTACGTATCCTGTGCTGCTGGCACAAGCAACGCTGGCCTTAGGCGCGAAGCAATATCTGCTTGTGACCGCCCTCGGCGCTGACCGAACCTCTGCTATTTACTACAACCGCGTAAAAGGCGAGGTTGAAGATGCTATCCGAGCAATGCGGTTTCGCACCCTTCACATTCTGCGGCCATCGTTGTTACTTGGACCGAGGGAGGAAAAGCGCGCTGGCGAAGATGCGGCGAAGTTGTTGTATAGAGTTTTTGGGTTTATTCTTCCTGAGAAATACAAAGCCATCGAAGCCAGTACAGTGGCCCGCGCGATGGTTGAGTATGCGAGGCACGAAGAACCAGGTTCATTCATCCATGAATCAAAAGAAATGCAAACATTCCGGTGATTCGTCATAATGTTATTCATGATCGCAGTTATTCAGCGCGTAACACAAGCCGCGGTTGAGATTGAGAAACAGGTTCGTGCCTCAATTGGTGCAGGGCTACTTATTCTGATAGGCATTGAAGACGCCGACGCAGGCGATGACATTGAATGGCTTTCAAACAAGATCGTCAATCTACGAATATTCAACGACGCTGCAGGCGTGATGAATCTAAGCGTGAAAGACACTGCAGGAGATATCATTGTTGTAAGCCAGTTCACATTGCATGCAAGTGTAAAAAAGGGAAACCGCCCTTCGTACTTGAAGGCCTCAAAGCCTGACATCGCCATTCCGCTTTATGAGCAATTTATCCGAAGTGTCTCCGAAGCGCTTGGCAAACCTGTGCAGAGTGGCATATTCGGCGCCGACATGAAAGTATCATTGATAAATGATGGGCCCGTTACCATCCTTGTTGACACCAAAAACCGGATATGATCAAACACCTGGCAGCCGTACTATTGCTTGTCGCGCTATGTTTCCACGTTCGTGGTCAGTACCATTATGGCCTCCAGCCTGTGCGTTATGAAGGCTACGTTGAAAGTGCTAACAAAAACCCTGAAAAAGAGCTGGTGGATCTGGAAAAGATCATCCCTGACATTGTGCTGGACATACGCTATGCCACTCGTAATAACTTTACAGGTGAACAAATATATGACATGGCTAAGGCGTACGCACGCAAGCCTGTGGCCACGGCCCTCGTAAAAGTGCAGGCTGACTTAAGAAAGGAAGGCCTCGGACTGAAGATCTTTGACGCGTATCGCCCCTACAGGGCAACGGTAAAATTTTATGAAGTGTACCGAGACACGACGTATGTTGCGTCGCCTTATCGTGGATCAAGGCATAACCGCGGCTGCGCGATCGACTTGACATTAATTGAATTGTCGACGGGAAATGAATTAAAGATGCCCACCGGATACGATGTATTTACAAAAAAGGCATGGCCTTCCACACCCGTTACGGACGCGGAAGTCCGCAAAAACCGGAGCAAGCTGATTACGGTCATGGCCAGGCACGGCTTCAAGGTGAATTCGTCGGAGTGGTGGCACTTTGATTTTGTGGGCTGGAAAAACTTTGAAGTACTGGATGTAGATTTTGCGGAGTTGGAGAGGAAATGATTTTGATTGTTTGGTTAGCCAAGCCAGATCCAGTTATTGTCAGAGTCCTGAATTGAGGAAGGAATCGTCAGTATGTTTCAAGGTTTGTAAAGTGACCCGGAAAAAGTAATTTATTGTTTACCACATGACACTTGAGGACGCACAAAGGATCGTCGATCGCTGGATCACTTCGACAGGGGTCCGTTATTTCAACGAGCTGACGAACATGGCTATTCTTACTGAGGAGGTAGGAGAGGTGGCGCGTATTATAGCCCGCAGATACGGGGAGCAATCAGAAAAGGAATCTGACAAGGGGAAGGACCTCGCCGACGAACTTGCAGACGTTCTCTGGGTGCTCATATGCCTTGCCAATCAGACCGGGGTTGACCTGACAAACGCTTTCGAAAAGAACCTGGAAAAGAAAAACATCCGCGACAACGAAAGGCATCGCGCCAACGAAAAGCTGACGTGACTCCTGTTATTGACTTAACTCATTTGCAATCGATTATCCTCCTGAACGAGTAATTGGATCGTTGTCTCTGATGTGACAAATACCCTTTACGAGGACACAAATGTGTTAAAAATCAGCTGATGATATTTCCAAAGCGTTAATCATTTCCTATTTTTATCCGGGCACATCAAGCCTGGACCTTACTTATGGGTGAAACTCAACCGCGCTACCTTGCTCTGGATGTATTCCGTGGCATGACCATTTGCTTTATGATCATTGTCAACTGTCCGGGTAGCTGGCAATATGTTTACAGTCCCCTCTTGCATGCAGACTGGCACGGATTTACCCCGACGGACCTGGTCTTTCCTTCATTTCTTTTTGCCGTTGGGAACGCCATGGCGTTCGTGATGCACAAGTATGAGAACCAGCCGGGCTCTGTATTCTGGTCGAAGATCCTGAAACGGACCTTCATAATTTTTCTTCTGGGATTTCTGATGTACTGGTTTCCCTTTTTTCGTGAGGCCGAAGGAGGTGGGGTCGAGTTAAAGCCACTGTCAGAAACAAGGATTCCCGGAGTGCTGCAGCGTATAGCTTTGTGCTATTTCTTCGCTGCGATCATTATTCATTACGGATCTAAAAGATTCGCCTTATGGTTCAGTGTCCTGGCGTTGCTGGCGTATTGGGTGTTGTCGTATGTATTCGGCGATCCTTCCGACCCTTACAGCCTGGCAGGCAATGCTGGGCTGAAACTGGACTTGTTCCTGCTTGGAGAAAAGCACCTCTACCACGGAGAAGGTATTGCTTTTGATCCGGAAGGATTGCTTAGCACGCTGCCGTCGATAGTCAATGTCATCGCGGGTTTTTTTGCCGGAGATTACATACGCCGGAATGGTAGCTCATATGAGACAATTGCCAAGCTTATGATCGCCGGCGCGTTGTTAATTCTCGCTGCTTTTATCTGGGACCTGGCATTTCCAATCAACAAAAAGATCTGGACCAGTTCGTTCGTGCTGCTGACAGTGGGTATTGATCTCCTGATCATCTCTATCCTCATTTATATCACTGAGGTTTACAAACGTCAGCGATGGACTTTCTTCTTTGTAGTATTTGGACGAAATCCGCTGTTCATTTACCTGCTGGCTGATGTGCTCCTCACAATCATCTCGATGATTCGTATCGGAGATTCGAACCTGCAGCAATGGTTATTCCGCGATGTCTTTGGGGCTGTGTCCGGGCCGTATCTGGCGTCATTCCTTTTTGCTTTCTTCTTTATGCTCCTGAACTGGACTGTCGGATATTTTATGGACAGAAACCGGATCTACGTCAAGGTGTAAGAACAGTGATCATGTTGTTGCGTATGACGGGAACCACGTTGTACTGATCTTCCGTCAGACAGAAGTCGATGTCTTTTTGGATGTTCAGACGCTGTAGGCGTTTGATATGACTGGAGTCTTTGAGAAATGCTTTCAGATCGTGTCGTCCCTCGTTGTACAGGCGATGCGCCATTATGGGAGCATCACAGGCGTAATCGAATTCATTCTTCAGTCTGTCGACCAACGCTCCGGCGAAGACTGTGTCTTCAAGATTTACCTTGCCTTTCCATCCGGAACAAACGATCAAAATGTTGTTGTCTGACTGGCGCAGATAATGCACCACCGCCGAAAGGTTCAGGAATGATGCAATAACAATGTCGCGCGCAGCAGAGGCTTTCGCGATGGCTTGAGTGCCATTCGTTGTGGTGAACGCTATCCTCTTGCCTTTCAGCAATGGATCCATGTACTCGAATGGCGAGTTTCCGAAGTCAAATCCTTCCACTTTTTTTCCGTCCCTTTCGCCGGCGGTCAAGTAGCCTTCTTCTTTTGAAGCGAGGCAGTCCGGCAGATGGGCGAATGCCTGAATACTATGCACGTTGTGTGCAAAGGCAGTGGTCATGCACGAGGTAGCTCGCAATATGTCTACCACTACCACGGTGGCATCCTCAATTGCATACAAATGCATCAGGTCTGGCGAAAGACAAACATCAATAGTGCGTTTCATTACGCCTGTTGGTTAATGAACGGAGTTTTCTGCACAACTGCTTTGAGGCCCTTTCCCCGAATATCGATGAAGATCTCAGTTCCTGGGTTTGAGAACGCCGTCGACACATATCCCAGGCCGATGCCTGTGCTGAGAACAGGGGAGATGGTTCCTGAAGTAACTTTTCCTATGGAGGTTGCGGAGCTGTCTTTAATGACATAGTCATGGCGTGGAATGCCCTTGTCGATCATTCTGAAGCCAACGAGCTTGCGAGTCACACCTGTTTCCTTTTGCTTTTTAAGGTTGGCCGAGTTAGTGAACTCCTTCGTAAATTTTGTGATCCATCCCAACCCTGCTTCCAGGGGTGACGTTGTGTCGTCGATGTCATTTCCGTAAAGACAAAAGCCCATTTCAAGCCGAAGCGTGTCTCTTGCGCCCAGGCCGATAGGTTTAATTCCCTCGTCCTTTCCCGCTTCAAATATAGCGTTCCAAATTTTTTCAGCATGTTGCTTGCTCACGTACACTTCGAAGCCGCCAGCCCCCGTGTATCCTGTATTTGAGATGATCACATTCGGGACATCGGCGAGCTCTCCAATTGTAAAGTGATAGTATTTGATCGCTGACAGATCTGTGGCGGTTAACTTTTGGAGCACTCCTTTTGCTTTCGGCCCTTGCACGGCAAAGAGGCATGTGTCGTCAGAAATGTTTTGCATTTCGGCGCCGCCTGTGTTGTATCGAGTGAACCAGTCCCAGTCCTTTTCGATGTTCGAAGCATTGACGACTATGAAGTAATCATTGTCTTTGATCTTGTATACTATCAGGTCGTCTACGATTCCACCGTTTTCATTGGGAAGGCAAGAGTATTGCGCCTGGCCGTCCGCGAGTTTTGATGCGTCGTTTGAGGTCACCCGCTGAATAAGGTCGAGCGCTCGCGGGCCGGTAATCTTAAATTCACCCATGTGGGAGACATCAAAAACACCGACGCTCTTTCTAACGGTCATGTGCTCATCGAGATCGGAAGAATACCGCACCGGCATATTAAAGCCGGCAAAAGGTACCATTTTGCCTCCCAGCTTTACATGAAGGTCATTCAGGGGAATCTGTTTTATGTCTTGCATACGGCCATTATCAGGTGGCCACAAAGGTAAAATAATTCAGTAAGTAAAAAACGCCGGCTACTTCAAGACATGCACCCATCCCTGGATTCGTTGCTTTCTCCTTTCCGCGTCACTGGTGTCAAAGATTACCTCAGCATGATAAAAATAGACCCCACTGGCTACCTCTTCGCCCCCTGCGTTCCGCCCGTCCCAGAAGACCACGGAATCATCGTACAATGTTGTCGTAAAGACTTCGTGGCCCCAGCGTGAGAAGATCTTGAGTCGCACGCTTTCAACCGATCTTGCACAATCCTGCCCGTTGTTTTCGGCCTGAGAAAAGGTTGTCAAGTAATCATTCCTGTCATCTTTGACACCCGGAGTGATAACATTGGGTAGTTTGAAGTTGATGCAATTCGAATTACAAACTACAGCACTTGAATCACTTCGGTTCCCGGCCTGGTCGAAGGTGATGATACGGTAGCACTTGTTGAGCGAAGTAATATTCTTATGGACAAAAACATTTTCAGTTGTACTTGCGATCTTTGTGTAGGCGTGGCTGCCCGCGTCTTTCACCAGGACTTCATACGCAACCACATCGTCGCACGGTAAATTCCATTCAACCGTAGTTGAATAATCGCTTCCATCACAAGCGAATTCCGAACATTCGGCCTCACGGATGACGGGCGTTACAGCGCAGGGCGGAATGGTATCAAGCAGTTGTCCCAATACAGCTTGGGAGAAATTTTCGAGTGGTTCGACTATGCCTGGGTTGCCATATGTGCCACGCGTCATGACCTTGTAGTAATATGGACTGCTTGTCAATCCCAGACCATCGTAGTCACCGGTGTCAGTGTATCGGAAGTTGTACTGATTAACGTCGACGCTGTCAATAAGCTGGAAGTTTCCGTCCAATGAACTGCTTCGGTAAATAAGGTGATAAGGGTATTGTTGCGCGTGATTGGACCATGGTGTGTTGCCGTGCCAGGAGATATTTATCTGGTTGACATCATTGTCGGATTCTGCATATACAGAAGCGGCGACAGATGATGTATCGACCGGTGTCATTGCGAGTGCAGGGACATACAGTTCGATGCGGTAACTGTGAATGTTCTCAGCTGTGTTGAGCTTCGTATCGATGAGCAAGGTGTCCGATATCGCTTCGGGTGTCACCGGATTAAATCCTCCATCCGGTTGCGAGGCATTCATTCTGAATACTTTGTACTGATAAGGCGGAGGATATTGAAAAGGGTCAATGTCAAACGGTCTTGTCCATCGCACCAGCATCTGTCCACCGGTTGTGTCCGTGCGTTGGACGGACACATTTACAACGACGGGTGCTTCCGCGGGCTTCGGAATGAAACAAGTGTCCATGGACATACGGCTCCGCATTCTTCCATCGCCGACGAGAGCGACGATCCGATAACAATATTGCGAGCCGATTGCGAGGTCCTTATCATTGAAATTCGTGGCGCTTCCAGGCAGTTCCTCTCGTAGTTCATAGTGCAGGGATTGTGGGATACCGATCTCGCAATTGCCTGTTTGATACCTGAATTCCGACACGCGCCGCCACACCTGGAACGCCACAACGTTGTCACACTCGTAGTCTTGCCATCTGAGTGTAACTTCTTTTGTGACCGGGTTAATGGACACGCTTTGGTATTCGGGTTCCGGAGGGATCACCATTACTTCCAGCGCATAAAAACTAGAGAGGCGCGGTCCTTCAGACGGGCGATCCGATATTTTAAGTACAATGCTGTACGGCTCCATTCGTACGTCTGCGCAAGTAGTTTCCCAAATGATTTTGAAGGACGCGGTATCATCCGGTGGATTTGTTGACTGACTGACACCATTACCGGGGTCTATCCGCGCCCGCATCCCGGCAAGAGTAAATATTTCCGAAAATGCTTCTCCAACAATATCGTCGTGATCGGGGTCGTCAGCGGGAATTTCGAGGACCATCGTAGTGCCTGCGATGACGCACACCTGTACGGGAACATCCAGGCGTGGCCTCTCGTTTGAGCACTGCTCAACAATGATCTGCATATCCCGTATCGTGTATCCAGCTTCATAACGCGCGCCGGTCGTCTCATCGCGCTTCCACTCCGTTACTTTGATCGCCAGGGCGTATTCTCCGGGCGCGCCGGGTGCATCCCATGTGAGTGTCCCTCTCACAGGATCTATAGTGAAGGATGGTCTTGCATCCCGCCGTTCGTTTCCATGTTCATACTCAATGCCGGCGCCGGTGTAGAAAGAGGGATGGTTTGGAAAAAGGTAGTTGGTCACTTCAGTATCGGCCGCCTTTTTGGGAGTTGTGAGCGCATATGATAGACTATCACCGTCAACATCAACCGCTCCGGCATTGTGAGAGAACGCGACTCCTGTACATGCCTTGTCTAGAGGTGCAGCCAGAAGCTTTGGCGAACTGTTGCAGACACCAGCTCCGAGCAGAATCGTGCTCTCAGCATAAAAAGGGGTGTTGACGGATCCTGAGAAATTAACAACGCCTGCGTTGCGGTTAGTCTCACTGTACGCGATCCTGTAAGAGCCGAACGATGCATAAGAATGAGTGACCCGATATTGGGCCCTTCCAACATACAATTCAGCATCGATCACCTCGTAGTCTGTTTCCGGAATGACGACAGACTTACCATCGCCGAAATCGAGAATGCTATCGTCGCCGCCAAAGGACACATTTGTTCCGAGAAAATTGACATAAGCGGTCACAATGACTTCGACGGTTAGTGAATTGCAGTTGTGGACAACTTGTACTTCTACAGCGCGTAGGTGAGTGGCCTTCGAAACGAAAGGGAGCGATAACAGGAAGAGACAAATGAGGGTGCAGCGAAACGTCCCTGGGTTCATTGTGTCTGAGGTTTTATAAGAGGAACGCGAATCATTGACCAGTATTATCTCTACCGGCAGTAATTGTTAGTCCCCAGACGCAGATGTTTTCAATGCTGCCACAATATCTTCCCTCACTCTCTTTATTTTCTCCAGCTCACTTTCAAGATACGTCCGGGCCTTCTCTTCTCCGGCGCTATCGGGGAGCGGATCGAATTGCCGCATCCAGACCATCATGCCTTCGCTTGCAGAATCGAGCCGCGCAAGGTTGTTCCCTATTTCAAGCCTCTCATTTTCCGGTAGCCCCGGCAGTTCCATTCGTGTTTTGAGCGCAGTCCTCGCCTTATAGAGGTCGTTCATCTTCGGCATCACCTCGTCATGAATGCGCATAACCTCATCATACAGCTCCTGGTTTGGACTATTCTCAATACTGTCGACCTGTCGATCGCCATCTTCGGATTTCTTCTGACATGCGACTATGCATAACAGGAAGATAGCCACGAACAAATGATTTGAGATATTCATATCAAGGCATGAAAAAAGCGGGCTGGTCGGCCCGCTCTAATATAAGGATTTAACAGATATGAATTATTTTGTAAACACGGCCATCTGGCCTACGAGTGTGATCAGGTCTTCGTTCTCCACTTTCTTCTTCTCATCTGCCACGATGAGGAAGTGTTCGTAGATCTGATCCAGTTCGGGTTTTGTGGGTTGATAGCCCAGTAACTCCAGCCTGTGTTTCAAGGCTGCACGTCCACTGCGAGCTGTCAACACAATGGAAGAGCACGGCACTCCTACCTGATCAGGGTTGATGATCTCGTAGTTCTCCGAATTTTTCAGAAATCCATCCTGATGTATTCCGGATGAATGCGCGAACGCGTTAGCGCCGACGATAGCCTTGTTAGGTTGTACAGGCATACGCATCATATCAGAAACCATCTGGCTGATCGCATAGATCTTTTCCGACTTGATGTTCGTGTGCAGATCCAGATCCTTGTGCGTCTTGATGATCATTGCGATCTCTTCGAGAGAAGTGTTACCTGCCCGCTCACCTATACCGTTGATCGTAACTTCCGCCTGACGTGCGCCGCCGATGAGCCCTGATATGGTGTTCGCGGTTGCAAGTCCAAGGTCATTGTGGCAATGAACGGAGATCCTGGCCTTGTGGATATTCTTTACGTTTTCGAAAAGGTACTGGATCCTTTTGCCATAGAGATGCGGCAAACAATATCCGGTTGTGTCCGGGATGTTTACCACGTCCGCTCCAGCCTCAATCACTGCTTCTACCATTTGCGCGAGGAATGAAAGATCTGCTCTTCCCGCATCTTCGGCAAAGAATTCGACCTCAACGCCTTTAGCCTTCGCGTACTGCACGGCCCACACGCCCTGTTCCAACACTTTTTCGCGCGTTGAATTGAACTTGTGTTTGATGTGAATGTCAGATGAGCCAATACCCGTGTGGATCCTTCCGCGTTTGGCGTAGCGCAGTGCCTCAGCCGCAACGTCGATATCATCCTTCTTTGATCGGGTGAGGGCACAAACGGATGTGTCTTTCACGGCCTTCGATATCTCAATCACGGAAAGAAAATCTCCCGGACTTGAAATCGGGAAACCTGCTTCGATCACATCCACGCCGAGATCTTCAAGTTCCCGCGCTATAACAACCTTTTCGGCGGTTGAAAGCTGGCAGCCAGGCACCTGTTCGCCATCGCGCAAGGTTGTATCGAAGATTTCAATTTTTTGGCTCATGGGTTTTTTATTTAGGATGTCAGTTATTGATCAAGATCGTAGCAACCATGCGTACCTGATTACAGATGACGTTGCCCATTACATCCGTACCAAGAATTTTTTCATGGGGTGTTGTGGCATCTGCAATATCGCGTGTGCGATAACCTTCCTGTAATGTTTTTTCTACCGCTTTAATGATAGTTCCTGCCTCCTCCTTGAAGCCAAAGGAGATATCAAGCAATAGGGCCGCAGAGAGAATTGATGCCAACGGATTCGCTATACCTTTTCCCGTTATGTCATGAGCGCTTCCATGAATGGGCTCGTACAGACCAACTTTGTCACCGACGGAGGCGGATGCCAGCATACCCATTGATCCCGCTATCTGTGAGGCTTCGTCTGTCAGTATGTCCCCGAAAAGATTTCCTGTCACCACTACGTCAAAGCTTCTCGGATTCTGAATCAGTTTCATGGCCGCTGCGTCGACAAACATATGTTCGACAGTCACGTCGGGATATTGCCTGGCGACTTCCTGAACCACCGACCTCCATAGGCGGGAGCTTTCTAATACGTTTGCCTTGTCTACAGATGTAACTTTATTGCGGCGCGTTTGCGCAGCTTTAAATGCTTTGTGAGCAATGCGCTCAACTTCGAACTTCGAGTAGATCATTGTGTCGAAGGCAGTGTCGCCATTGTTTTTGTAGCCACGCTCGCCGAAATAAACGTCTCCTGTGAGCTCGCGGAAGAAAAGGATGTCAGCACCCTTGAGGATCTCCGGCTTGATGCTGGACGCACCGAGAAGTTCATCAAATAACTTGATCGGTCTGAGATTAGCATATAGACCAAGCTCTTTTCGCATTCTCAAAAGACCTTGTTCCGGTCTTACCGGAAGAGTCGGATCATTGTCGTATTTTGGATGACCAACCGCGCCGAAGAGGATGGCATCGGCATTCTTTAGTTTTGTCAGCGTTTCGTCGGGAAGGGGATTGGCCGTTGCCTCGATGGCTTCGTGGCCGATCTGAGCGTAATCGAAAATGAATTCATGGCCGAAACACTCTGCAACCTGCTCGAGGACTTTCTTGCCACACGCAGTTACTTCTTTTCCGATTCCGTCGCCGGGGAGGATGGTGATTTTTTTCTTCATCTTGCTTTTAGTGGGTCAGTTCAAACTGTTTAATCTCGTCTCTAAGGTTTAACAGATAGTCAATATCGTCATATCCATTTATGAGGCACGTCTTCTTGTACGGATTGATGTCGAATGTTTCGGAGCTACCATCTTCGAGCACCACTTTTTGCTGCTCGAGGTTGACAGTAATGATGGTTGAAGCGTTCTTCTTAATCGTATCGAATATCTTCGCGAGGAATGTGTCTGAGACCTGTACAGGTAACAGTGCGTTGTTGAGCGCGTTGTTCTTGAAGATGTCCGCAAAGAAGCTGGAGATGACCACGCGGAATCCCGCATCGGCAATCGCCCAGGCTGCGTGCTCGCGACTGCTACCACAACCAAAATTTTTTCCGGCCACAAGGATCTTGCCTGAATATGTTTTGTCATTCATTACAAAATCTTTCGGCTTGCCTTCGCCGTCGTATCTCCAGTCCCGGAAAAGATTTTCTCCAAATCCTTCGCGGGTTGTTGCTTTCAGAAAACGCGCGGGAATGATTTGATCAGTATCTATATTTTCTATCGGCAGGGGAACTGCCGTACTTTTTAGCGTGGTGAATTTTTCTTTGCTCATGATTTGATTCTAAATCGTCTTAAATGGAGAACTCCCGCACATCGGTTACTTTTCCTGTGATCGCTGCTGCTGCTGCGCTCAACGGACTTGCAAGGAAAGTCCGTGACTTAGGGCCCTGACGTCCTTCAAAATTTCTGTTCGATGTTGAAATGCAGTATTTACCTGCAGGGATCTTGTCTTCGTTCATGGCGAGGCATGCAGAGCAGCCTGGCTCCCGAAGCTCGAATCCTGCGGCTTCAAAGATCTTGTCAAGTCCTTCTTTTCTTGCCTGTTGCTCAACCTGTTTCGATCCAGGAACAACCCACACTTCGACATTGGGCGCTTTCTTTTTCCCTTTCACCATGGCAGCCACCAGGCGCAGGTCTTCAATACGCGCATTGGTACAGCTACCGATGAAAACATAATCAACACTTTTGCCAAGCAGTTGAGAACCCGGCTCAAGGCCCATGTACTCAAGTGACTTTGAGAAGGACGTTTGCTCGCTGATATCCTTCAGCTCTGCAAGCGTAGGAATCCGATCGGTGATCTTGATACCCATACCAGGGTTAGTGCCATAGGTGATCATCGGGCCGATGTCTGCTGCATCATACTTGAGAACCTTGTCGAATTCGGCGTCAGCATCTGACTGCAAATGCCTCCACTGTTCGACGAGGCGGTCGAATTGCTCTCCTTTTGGAGCAAACTGACGGCCCTTGATATAGTTGAAAGTGGTTTCGTCAGGGGCGATCAATCCTCCCCGTGCACCCATCTCAATGCTCATGTTACAAATGGTCATCCGCGCCTCCATAGAAAGACTGCGGATGGTGTCTCCGGCGTACTCCACGAAATAGCCGGTTGCGCCACTGGCGGATATCTTGGCGATGATGTAGAGAATGATGTCTTTGGCCAGAACACCTTTTCCCAGCTTGCCATTGATCTCGATCTTCATCCGCTTAGGTCTATATTGCAACACACATTGCGTGGCAAGGACCTGCTCCACTTCGCTTGTGCCGATTCCGAAAGCGATGTTGCCGAACGCACCATGCGTAGAGGTATGGCTATCACCACACACGATGGTCATACCCGGTAGGGTTAGTCCGAGCTCCGGTCCAATGATGTGGACGATACCCTGGAATGGATGGCCAAGATCGTAAAGACTGACGCCAAATTCAGCGCAATTCTTCCGGAGTGTTTCTACCTGATGACGAGAGAGTGCCTCCCGAATAGGAAGATGCTGATCCTTCGTGGGTACGTTATGGTCAGCCGTAGCCGTGGTGCGGGAGGTGTTAAAAACTTTAACTCCTCTCTTTCGAAGACCGTCGAAAGCCTGCGGACTGGTTACTTCATGAATAAAGTGTCTGTCAATGTACAGAACATCCGGATGACCTTCGCTGTGTTTTACCACGTGTGCATCCCAGATCTTGTCGAACAATGTTTTAGATGAGTGACTCATTTGTCGTCGATGTAATGCTTTACAACTGTTAGTTTGGACCGTTGGCTTTGAAACGAAAACCGCCCCTCCGGCAATAACCGGGAGGGGCGGATTAACACTTTCTTTATACTACAACGTTTGCTTGATATTAATTCTTCTTGGTCTTTTCTAAACTACGAATATCCCAAAAATCGCGTGGCGCGTCAATGAAAAACACTAAAAAATTTATCACTAACGATTGGTTGGTAGCGGTGATCACACTATGAGACGTAAGCATCTCGCCGCTTTGTTCACCACGCATCAGACGAGATACTCGAAGAGATTTTCATTCTGATTCACCAGCGTGTAATTTAGCTTGTGCTCATTCATTCGCTGAACGAGTGAAGCAAAATCGTCTCTTGATTTTACTTCTATTCCGATCAGCGCCGGCCCCGTCTCTTTGTTGTGCTTTTGAATAAATTCGAACCGTACGATATCATCATCGGGGCCAAGAATGTGATTTACAAATTCCTTCAAAGCTCCGGGTCTTTGTGCGAACCTGACAATGAAGTAATGTTTCAGTCCTTCGTATAGCAGCGATCTCTCCATGATTTCCTGCATGCGGTCGATGTCGTTGTTTCCGCCGCTGACGATGCAGACAACTTTCCTGCCCTTTAGCTTCTGCGAATACTGATCGAGAGCGGCGATAGATAATGCCCCGGCTGGTTCAGCTACAATAGCGTCTTCATTGTACAACTGAAGAATGGTGGAACTTACTTTGCCTTCCGGAACCAGCAGTACGTCCTCGAGAATGTCCTTACATATTTCGAAAGTGATGTTGCCCACTTTTTGAACGGAAGCACCATCGACGAAGCGTTGTATCTTTTCGAGCCGCACTGGCTTTCCCGCTTTCAGGGCCTCCTTCATGGATGGGGCGCCGGAGGGCTCAACGCCAACGATCCGCGTATTAGGCGAGAGCATCTTGAAATACTCGCCGATACCAGCGCACAGGCCGCCTCCACCAATAGGAACAAATATGTAGTCAATACCGGCTAACTCGTCGAGGATTTCCTTTCCAACGGTCCCCTGCCCCTCAATGACCTTAAGATGATCGAACGGAGGGATAAATACCATGTTTTTTTCTCTCGCGAATTCCATGGCGTGTCCCTGACAGTCATCGAAAGTATCCCCGGTAAGGACGATCCCGATGTTTTCACCTCCAAACATCTTTACCTGGTTGATCTTCTGTTTAGGAG
>Ga0307416_100000370_pt1 | contig 23330 bp, 24 predicted proteins | sample DK1Cmetagenome_2_FD_203821 | JGI IMG/M metagenome (GOLD analysis project Ga0307416, IMG submission 203821) | Maize rhizosphere microbial communities from greenhouse at UC Davis, California, United States - DK15-C-3 | ecosystem: Host-associated > Plants > Roots > Rhizosphere > Soil | place...
ACTGCGCTGCTGATCCGCACCAGAGGACCGAACAGCAACTACCACCAGCGGCCCCGGCGATGCCCGGGGATGTTGCCTGCCCGGCCAACGCCGGATGCACGCCGCATCAGCCCGCCTGCACTCCCCCCACGCTATAGGAGCCATGCGCCCACGGCCTGCACGCGCGACAGACCCCCCCCAGCAAACCAACCTCACCGCTCACGAAAAACCGAGGCTAGGGCCGGCTCCCGGCGACGTCCAGCAGCAGGTCGTGGCCCGGGGCGGTGGCGGTGAAGTCCTCCCGGGTGTAGTCGACGACCCGGTCGGCGCCGAGCGAGCGGGCCGCCTCGACGTTCCTGGTGCTGCAGACGGCGGTCACCTCGCCGGCCAGGTCGAGGCCGAGCCGGCCGCTCCTCGGCCGGCGCGGCCCCGTCTGCGCCCGGGCCACCCAGGGCGTCCCGGTCATCGCGTACCAGTCGGCCGGGTTGACCGACGCCGCCCGGACCGCCACCAGGACCTGGCCGTCGCCGGCCCGCGGCTCCTCGACCTCCCGGAGCTCGAGCACCTCCGGGGGGCCGTACCGCTCCTGGGCGACGGCCCGCATCTCAGCCGATCAGGGGGAGCCGGGGATCGGGGTGGGCCGGGCCGCGGCCCGAGGCCGCCCGCATCCAGGCCAGGTCGTCGCCGGCCAGGTCCTCGGGGCGGCCGGCGACGGTGCGGCGGGCCAGCAGCTCGTCGAGGATAGTCGCCGTGACCGCCACCCCCTCGGGGGTGCACATCGGCTCCCGGCCAAGGGCGTCGGTCAGGTCGAGGCCGTGCACCACCGCCTCGACCACCCGGCTGGCCACGAACTCGTCAAGGCGCATGAGGGCGTAGTAGCCGGGGCCGACGGTGTCCGGGGCCATCGACCGGGCCCCGTCGACGGTCTTGGCGAAGGTGGCGGCGAGCACGTCGGGCATCTGCTCGGGGGTCTTCCCCTCGACCATGGTGTAGGCGTAGTCGTAGACGACCGGGGCGACCTCGGAGCGGGGGAAGATGAAGAAGCTGACCCGGTCCCGGCCGACCTGGCCGGCCTGGGGCTCGGCCATCAGCATCACCGTCAGGCCGATGGAGATGTCGAAGTGGCCGGCCAGCTCGAACAGGGTCCATGGAGTCTGGGAGTCGTCCAACGGCAGCAGCTTGGTCGGGGTCCGCCACTGCTCGGCCGACAGGCCCCGGAAGGCCCCCTCGACCTGGCCGAGCTCGGTCTCCAGGATGCGGACGGTGTCCTCGTGGGCGCCCATCAGCTGCTCCCTCCGCTCGGGGCGGCGGCCGCCGCCCGGGTCCGGGCCGGTTCGGCGTCGGCCGCCCGGGCGGCCCGGTAGGCCAGGGCGATGATCGGGCCCAGGGTGGCCCCGCCGGCCCAGTACGCCTGGGCCGAGGCCGAGGCGACGCAGTTGCCGACCCCGTAGAGGCCGGGGATGGGGCGGTCCATGTCGTCAACGACCTGGCCGTCGGGGGTGGCCTTGGGGCCGCCCTTGGTGTCGAGGGTGCCCCCGGTGACCAGGGCCGCGTAGTAGGGGCCGGTGCCGCCGAGCGGCCACATGGTCGGGTTGGCCCGGCCCGGCTCGTCCTTGACGTAGCCGTTGAACAGCAGCTGCACCGCCCGCTCGCCCCGGTGGAAGTCGTCGTCGACCCCCTTGGCGGCGAGCTGGTTGAAGCGGGCGATCGACGCCTCCAGGTTGGGGAGGAAGTCCCCGGACAGCCGCAGCCCGCCGGTGGCCCCGGCGTAGCGGCCCAGCCGCTCGTCCACCGCGGCGGCCAGCTCGGCCAGGGTGTCCCCCTTGATGACGTGGGCGTCGTCGGTGCCCTCGGGGACGATCAGCCGGCCGTACTCGTCGCTGGCCGAGTGGTCCTGGGCCCGCTGGTCCCATACCTGGACCAGGACCAGGTACGGGTAGCTGCCGGTGGCCGGGTCCCAGCGGAAGAACGTCTGGGCGAGCTCGTTGTAGGGCAGCTTCTCGTTGACCACCCGCTGGCCGCGCTTGTCGACGAACAGCATCGAGTCGCCGGCGACCGAGAACATCCCCGACATGGCCGGGTCGCGGGCGACCGCCTTCTCCAGGGGGATGGGGCACATCCAGGCGTAGTTCATGTTGCGCAGCTGGGCGCCGACCGAGGAGGCCATGGCCACGAAGTCGCCCTCGTTGGTGAGGGCGGCGCAGCCCCCGTAGACGGGCAGGTTGAGGAAGTTCTGGCGCAGCTCCTGGTTGTGGGTGAACCCGCCGGTGGCGAAGATCACCGCCTTGCGGGCCCGCACCCGGTGGGTGGTCCCGTCGGCGGTGGTAGCCTCGACCCCGACCACGGCGCCGTCGTCGGTGACCATGCGCTGGACCCGGTGGCCGGTGCGGATGGTGACGCCGTCGCGGGCGGCGGCCTCGCTCATGGTCCGGACCCCGACCCGGCCGCCGTCCGACATCGTCGCCGAGGCGTCGCGGGGCAGCAGCACCCGCCCCTTGGGCGCCTTGTCCTCGGGCAGCTCGGACCAGTAGTCGGGCACGTCCGGGCAGTGCCGGTAGGGCAGGGCGTCCCGCTCGGCCAGCAGCTCGGTGGCGGTCGAGGCGGTCTGGTAGATGGCCCGGCACAGCTCGAACTCCCAGGCGCTCAGCCCCAGGGTCGGCGACTCCGGGTCGTACTGGTGGGGCCGGGACAGCCGGGCCATGTAGCGCAGGCAGTCCTCCTCCCGGTCCTCGAGCCCCATGGCCCGCATGGCCGCGTTGTTCGGCACCCAGTACCAGAAGGCGGCCTTGGCGGCCGTGCCGCCGAGCTCGGGCGCCTTCTCGAGCAGGATCACCTCGTTGCCGAGCCAGCGGCTGAACAGGGCCGCCGGCAGCCCCCCGCCGCCGCCCCCAACGACCACGATGTCGGCCTCGGCGTCGAACCGGCCGGGCCCCGCCGGCGCGGCCGTCTCCCGCTGTGCCACCTGACCGTCCATGTCCTGCTCCTTTCGTCAGAGCCGGGCTCGGGACGCCAGGGTGGCCACCTCGGACCGGGCCCTGGCGATGTCGCGTTCGTGTTTGAGCAGCAGGTGCAGGGTGTCGGCGACGGTGTCGGGGTCGAGCCGGTCGATCTCAAGGTGGACCAGGGTCCGGGCCCAGTCGAGGGTCTCCGAGATCGACGGCGCCTTCTTCAGCTCGAGCTGGCGGATGGCCCGCAGGACGCCGGCCATCTGGACGGCCAGCACCTCGTCGATGTCGGGCACCCGGGCCCGGATGATGTCCCGCTCGCGCTCCAGGCCCGGGTAGTCGAGGTGGAGGTACAGGCAGCGCCGGCGCAGGGCCTCGGACAGCTCCCGGGTGGCGTTGGAGGTCAGCAGGACGAACGGCCGGCGGGTGCCGGTGATGGTGCCGAGCTCGGGGATGGAGACCTGGAAGTCGGACAGGACCTCCAGCAGCAGGGCCTCGGTCTCGACCTCGACCCGGTCGACCTCGTCGATCAGCAGCACCACCGGGTCGGTGGCCCGGACCGCCTCCAGCAGGGGGCGGGTGAGCAGGAACGGCTCGGAGAAGATGTCGGCCTCGACCTCGGACCAGCTGGGGCTGTCCCGCGTGGCCCGGTCGGCCTCGATCCGCAGGAGCTGCTTGGAGTAGTTCCATTCGTACAGGGCCTTGGCCTCGTCCAGGCCCTCGTAGCACTGCAGCCGGATCAGCCGGGCCCCGGTGGCGGCGGCGACCGCCTTGGCCAGCTCGGTCTTGCCGGTGCCGGCCGGGCCCTCGGCCAGGACCGGCTTCTGGAGCCGGTCGGCCAGCCAGATGACGTTGGCGATCATCGGGTCGGCCAGGTACCCGGTGGCCCGCAGGCGGGCGGTGACCTCCTCGACGCTGGCGAACCGGTAGCTCACGGGCTGCCTCCCGGGGCCGGGGCCGGAGCCGGGGGCGGGGCCGGCGGCAGCACGAGGCGGCGGCGCACCGGGAACAGCGAGACGCCGGTCCGGTCGGCGACCAGGCCCCACAGGCCGTGGCGGGCCCGCAGGGCGACCGCCACCGCCAGCAGCCCGAGCAGGATCAGGTACCAGGCCCCGTGCTGGGCCAGGGTCTCCTGGACGACCACGAACAGCACCGTCCCCACGATCGGGCCCTCGATGGTCCCGACCCCGCCGATCACCACGATGAAGATCATGTACGCGCTCCAGTTCACGCTGAAGGCGGCGTCGGGCTGGATGCGGAGCAGGTTGAGGTAGATGACCGCCCCGGCCAGGGCGCAGCCGAACGCGGCCACCACGTACACCACCAGCTTGACCCGGTATACGTCCACCCCCAGGCTGCGGGCCCCGGTCTCGGAGTCCCGGTTGGCCATCAGGGCCAGGCCCAGGCGGCGCCGCAGCAGCAGGTAGGCGAGGGCGACCGCCCCCACCCCGACGGCGAAGGCCAGCCAGTAGGTGAGGTAGACGCGGGTCTGGCGGTCGTAGCCGGAGAGGGCGGTCACCGTCACCCCGGTCCCGCCGCCGAGCTGGGAGATGTTGGCGACCAGCAGCCGCAGCACCTCGGCGATGACCCAGGTGCCGATGGCGAAGTAGCCGCCCCGCAGCCGGAAGGCGAGCACGGCCACCGGCACCGAGAGCACGGCCGCGGCCAGGGCGGCCAGGGGGACGGCGGCGAACGGGTCGAGGCCGGCTGAGTCCGACAGCCAGTACAGGCCGTAGGCGCCGACCCCGATCCAGGCCTGCTGGCCGATCGAGACCAGCCCGGCGTAGCCGGCGAGCAGGTTCCACATGGTGGCCAGAGCCAGGAGGGTGAAGAAGCCGATCAGGGTCCGGAGCACGCTGGTCCGGGCCCACAGGGGCGCGGTCCCGAGCACGGCCACCGCCACCAGCCCCGCCCCGGCCCGGGGGTCGAGGGTGGTCATGTGGTCACCGGCTTCCCGAACAGCCCCGACGGCCGGAAGGCGAGCACGGCCAGGAACACCAGGTGGCCGGTGAGGACCCCCCAGCCGGGCGACACCTGGGCGCCGAGGGTCTGGGCCAGGCCCAGGACCATGCCGCCGGCCAGGGTCCCCCACAGCGACCCCAGGCCGCCGATGATCACGGCCTCGAAGGCGAAGATCAGCCGGGTCGGCCCCAGGGCGGGCGAGAAGGTGGTCCGGATGCCGAGGAAGATCCCGGCGATGGCCACCGTGGCCAGGGCCAGGCCGGTGGCCATGGCGAAGGCGTGGCGGTGGTCGACCCCGACCAGCTGGGCCGCCTCGGGGTCGTCGGAGGTGGCCCGCAGCTCCCGGCCGAGCCGGGTCCGGGCCAGCAGCAGCTGCAGCCCGCCGAGCACGGCCGCCCCGGTGGCCAGGGTCAGCAGCCGGAACCAGCCGACGTTCAGCCGGCCGAGGGCCAGGCTGGTGTCCTCGATGGCGCCGGCGTCCAGGCCGCGGCTGTCGGCCGAGAACAGCTCCAGGAGCAGGCTCTGGAGGACGATCGAGAGGCCGAAGGTGACCAGCACCGGGGCCAGGCCGTCGCCGCCGACGGTGAAGTTCAGCACCCCCCGCTGGAGCAGGTAGCCGAGGACGAACATGGCCGGCACGGCGATCCCGAGGGTCGCTAGGGGGTGAAGCCCGGTCCCGTCCACGATTACCAGGGCCAGGAACGCGGCCAGGATGGCGAAGTCGCCGTGGGCCAGGTTGACCAGGCGCATGACCCCGAACATGAGGCTGAGCCCGGTGGCGAATATGGCGTACAGCCCGCCCAGCAGCAGCCCCTGGACCAGGTTGTTGGCCGTGGTCATGCCCGCACCCCGAAGTAGGCGGCGGCGATCCGGTCGCGGTCCAGGTCCCGCGGCGCCCCCTCGAGGGCGACCCGCCCCTCGAGCAGGCAGTAGACCCGGTCGGCGGCCCGCAGGGCCTGGCCGATGTCCTGCTCGATCACGACCACGGTGGTGCCGGCGGCCCGGACCGCCGGCAGGGCCTCGTAGATCCGCCGGACCACGATCGGGGCCAGGCCGAGCGAGACCTCGTCGAGCAGGAGCAGGCGGGGGTTGGCCATGAGCCCGCGGCCGATGGCCAGGGCCTGCTGCTCCCCGCCCGACAGCTGGCCGCCGCCGCGCCGCCGCATGCCGGCCAGCAGGGGGAACAGCTCCAGCACGGCCGGCACGGTCCAGGGCCCGGTCCGGCGGGCCTGGGCGCCGACCAGGAGGTTCTCCTCGACCGACAGGCTGGGGAAGATCCGCCGCCCCTCGGGGACCAGGGAGATGCCGAGGGCGACCCGCCGGTGGGCCGGCACCCCGGTCAGCTCGGCGCCGTCGAAGGCCACCGACCCGGCGGTCCGGGGCAGCAGGCCGGCCACGGCCGCGGCGGTCGCCTCGGCGTCGGAGCGACCGGGGCTGCCGAAGGTGGCGCCGACGAGGGCGTTCTCGAACACGCTCATGCCCGGGAACGGCTGCGGGATCTGGTAGGTGCGGGCGATCCCGAGCAGGCAGCGGCGCCGGGCGTCCAGGGCGGTGACGTCGCGGCCGTCGTAGCGGACCCGGCCCGCGTCCGGCCGCAGCTGGCCGGCCAGGAGGTTGAGCATGGTGGTCTTGCCGGCCCCGTTGGGGCCGGCAAGACCACGCCGACGGCCTCGCCCTCGGAGAGCTGGACGCTGAGGTTGTCGATGACCTGGAGGGCCCCGAAGCGCAGGCGCACCTCCTCCATGGCCAGGATGGGCACGGTCAGCTCGCGGCGATCGGCTCGAGCGTCCCGGCGGCCGGGATCTGCGTGGTGGTCTTGTTGTTGACGATGACCAGCTCGTAGGCGCCGCCGCTCCCCCGCCGCCACTGCCCGCCGACCAGCGGCGTCTTGGCCACGTTCGGCACCGGGCCGGCCGACCAGTCGAGCGGTCCCACGATCGTGTCCAGCTTGGTGGCCTTGATGGCGTCGGCGACGGCCTCCTTGTCGTCCGGTCCCCCGGCGCGCTTGAGGGCGTCGGCGGCCACCTCGAACAGGGCGTGGACGAACCCGATGGGCTGGGTCCACGGCTTGCCGGTGGCCTTGGTGTAGTCGTCGGCCAGCTGCTTGGCGCTGGCCTGGGTGAGCGAGGAGGAGAACGGGTGGCTGGGGGTCCACCAGACCTCGGTGGAGAGGCCCTGGCCGAGGTCGCCGAGGGCCTCGACCGAGCTCGGGAACAGCAGGGCCTTGCCGACCGAGGCGACCTTGGGATGGAAGCCCTGCTGGGCGGCCTGCTTCCAGCAGGAACCGCCGGCGGTCGAGTCGGCCCGCCCTGAGCAGCTCGTCGAGCGAGGGGCGCACCGGTTGGTCGGTCACGGCTACCTCCTTGTTGGGACCCCCGCGGATGGTGCTGACGCTGTGGTGGACTCCTCCTCCGGCGGCCGGCCGGCGTGGGCGGCGCCGAGCAGCCGGCGCAGCTCCCCGGCCGGGGCGGGCCGGGGCGGACCGCTCAGCTGGGCGGCGGCGAGCTCGGCGGCGCGGTCGAGGTCGGCCGCGGCCAGGCCGAGCTCGGCCAGGCTGGCCGGGGCGCCGAGGCGCCGGCCGAGGTCCCAGAGGCCGCCGGCGGCGGTGCCGGCGCCCAGGGCGCCGGCCACGCCGGCCATCGCCGCGGGCACGGCCGGGGTCGCGAACGCGACCGTGTGCGGGAGCAGGACGGCGTGCACGCCGCCGTGGTCGAGCCCGAAGGCGCCCCCGAGGACATGGCACAGCTGGTGGTGGAGGCCGGTCCCGGCCACGGCCAGGGCGGCCCCGGCCAGCCAGGCCCCGCGCAGGGCGCGGGTGCGGCCCTCCAGGCCGGCGGGCCGCTCGACCGCGGCCGGGAGGCCGGCCGCCAGGTCCCCGATCCCCTCGGTGGCCAGGGCGTCCGCGACCGGGCAGGCGCCCGGCCCGTAGCGGGCCTCCACCCCATGGGCGACCGCGTTCATGCCGCTGGCCGCCGTGACCGGGGCCGGGAGGGACAGGGTGAGGGCGGGGTCGTAGAGGACGACCCGGGGCCGGACCCGGGGGTCGCGGCCGGTCCGCTTGCGGCCGTCCTGGGTGAGGCCGTAGATGGTGGTCAGCTCCGAGCCGGCGTAGGTGGTGGGCACGGCCACGATCGGCAGATCCAGCTCAAGGGCGACCGCCTTGGCCAGCCCCACGGCCGAGCCGCCGCCCACCGCGACCAGGCCGTCGGCCCCGGCCCGGCGGGCCTGCCGGCGGGCCCGGTCGGCGACCTCGACGGGGACGTGCTGGACGACCTCGGCGCAGGTGGCGGCGTGGCGGCGGCCGAGCCGCCCGGCGACCTCGCCGGCCACCCGCCTGGAGGCGACCAGCAGCACCCGCTCGGTCTCCAGCCGCTCCAGCTCCCCGCCCAGCCGGTCGAGGGCGCCGGCCCCGAAGACGACCCGGCCGGGCGGCGCCTCGTAGGTGACGACGCCGTCGCCCTCGGCTTCGGCGGGGTCGGCGCTCATCCCCGCGGGTCCTGGCGCCGGTAGAACGGGGGCAGGTTGGCGTCGACGTTGACCCAGACCGACTTGGGGTCGGTGTAGCCGTGCATGGCCTCGAAGCCCATCTCGCGGCCGTAGCCGGACTCGCCGACGCCGCCGAACGGCGAGCCGGGGTGGACCCGCTTGTAGCTGTTGACCCAGACCATGCCGCTGCGGATGGCGTCGGCGACCCGGTGGGCGCGGCGCAGGTCGCGGGTCCACAGCCCGCCGCCGAGCCCGTAGGCGGTGGCGTTGGCCATGGCCACGGCCTCCTCGTCGCCGTCGAAGGTGGCCACGGTGACGAACGGCCCGAAGACCTCCTCGCGGTTGACCCGCAGCTCGGGCCGGGCCCGGACCACCGTCGGCTCGACGTAGCAGCCCCTGGCCAGGGCGGGGTCGTCGGGGGCGCGGCCGCCGGTCAGGACCTCGGCGCCCTCGTCCAGGGCCACCTTGACGTGGCCGAGCACCCGCTCGCGGTGCTCGGGGGAGGTGAGCGGCCCCATCTCGGTGGCCGGGTCCAGCGGGTCGCCGAGGCGGATGGAGCGGGCCAGGTCCAGGAAGCGGGCCAGGAACTCCTCGGCGATGCGGTGGTGCAGGAGCAGCCGCGAGCCGGCGATGCAGGCCTGGCCCTGGTTGTGGAAGATGGCGAAGGCGCTGCCCTGGACGGCCGCGGCCAGGTCGGCGTCGTCGAAGACGATGTTGGCCCCCTTGCCGCCCAGCTCCAGCTGGAGGCGCTTGAGGTTGCCGGCCGAGGCCCGCACGATCTGGCGGCCGACCTCGGTCGAGCCGGTGAACGACAGCTTGGCCACCCCGGGGTGCTCGGCCAGCCGGGCCCCGGCGACGTGGCCGAAGCCGGGCACGACGTTGACCACCCCGGGCGGGAAGCCGGCCTCGGCGATCAGCTCGGCCACGGCCAGGGTGGACAGCGGGGTCAGCTCGGCCGGCTTGAGGACCACGGTGTTGCCGGCGGCCAGGGCCGGGCCGAGCTTCCAGCTGGTGAACATCAGCGGGAAGTTCCAGGGGACGATCTGGCCGACCACCCCGACCGGCCTGCGGACCACGTAGTTGAGGAAGCCGGTCTCGACCGGGACCACGGTCCCCTCGTACTTGTCGGCCATGCCGCCGAAGTAGCGGAAGGTGGCGGCCGTCCGGGGGGCGTCGAGCATGGTCGAGTGGGCGATCGGGTGGCCGGTGTCCAGGGTCTCCAGCCGGGCCAGGTCGGCCGCGTTGGCCTCGATGGCGTCGGCCAGCCGCAGCAGCAGGCGTCCCCGCTCGCTGGCCGGAGTCCGGCTCCAGGCACCGAAGGCGGCCGCGGCCGCGTCCACGGCCCGGTCGACGTCGGCCGGCCGGGCCTCGGCCACCTCGGCCAGCCTGGACAGGTCGTGCGGGTTCAGGACCTCGAAGGTGGCCTGCTCGACCCCGTCGACGAACTCCCCGCCGATGAAGAGCTTGTCCCGCATCCGGCGGACCCCGGTGGGGCTAGAGGTCCACGGGATAGGTGGGCAGCTTGCCCGAGGAGATCAGCTCGGGCAGCTCGGCGTCGGCGTTCTCCCAGACCAGCAGCATCGACCGCTTGGGCGAGTAGCCCTGGTGGCGGATGTCGGCCGGCATGGCGCAGACGTCGCCGGCCTTCATGACCACCTTGGCCCGGACGGTGCCGGTGTCGCGGTCCTCCACGTCCCAGATGATCTTGTCGCTGAGCTGGACGAACCATTCCACCCGGTCGTTGCCGTGGATGATCGGGAGGATGTACTCCTCGGTGGTCGGGCAGGCCAGGCTGTCCTTGCAGGCCGCCACCACCGACGGGTTCCAGGTGACGTCCGAGCGCGACAGGTAGGCGAACAGGTTGAAGGCGGCCACGTCGCCCTCGAAGCCGGGCTCGGCGTGGATCTCGGGCTCGTCCTGGGGGACGTCGTGGAAGTGGCGGTTGACCGGGTGGCCGGTGGCGTCGCTGCGCAGGCCCTCGTCGCCGGGGACCCCGACCATCCGCTGGGCGGTGACCCGGTGGCGGGTGATGGCCGCCGTGTTGGAGCCGTTCTTGGGCCCGAAGGCGGTGCCGGTCTCGTCGGGGGAGGCGAAGGGGTCGAAGCCCTCGTTGGTCCAGTCGTCCAGCATGGCCTGGAAGGTGGCCTTGATCCGGGCGGTCGGGAAGTTCTCCAGGTGGTCGAGCTCGGCCTTGCGCCAGCCGTCGTTGTAGCGGCCGGCGAACAGGTCGACGTCGCCGTAGTGGTTGACCGTGCCGATGACCCCGTCGAAGTTGACGATGCCGTAGAAGAACTCCCAGGCCACGTCGCGCTGGAGGGCCTTGAGGAAGGTGTCGGCGCTCATCACGTGCCGGCCGGTGGGCCAGTTGATGTAGACGAAGTAGTCGTCGCGGCTGAACTCGAACTCGCCCAGGGTGAAGCCGAGGTAGCCCTCGGGGTTGCGCTCGGTCGTCGTCTGGACGCTGGACTCGGTCTCGGTGGTGGCCATCGGATGTTCCTCCCTGCCGGCCCGGCGGCGGCGCCCTAGGACGTCTGGATGATGTCGGCCCACTTGTAGACGGTGTCCCGGCCCGCGATCGTCTGCATCAGGATGACGCTTGGGCGGTCGGCGTGGAACTGGTAGGCGGCCCCGGCCGGGAGCAGGGTCATGTGGCCGCGCCCGGCCCTGACCCGCCCCATGGGGGCGCCCTCCGGCTCCCCCTCGACGGCGATCGAGCCCTCGACCTCGGCCGGCGCCCGCTGGCCGTCGCCGAGCTGGCGCAGCCGGACCTCGACCTCGCCGTCCATGACGAGCGCGAACTCGTCGTGGGAGGCGGTCCGCCAGCCGCTGGTGCCCTCGGCCCGGACGGCCTCGAGCACGTACTGGCGGTTCTGGCCGACGGCGATCTTCTCGTACGGCCGCGACCGCGACGCCACCTCGAAGACGTTGGAGAAGGTGTAGTGCTTGGGGTCGTCGTCGATGACCTCGACCGCGCCCTTCTCGTAGTGGTCCAGGGAGCCGAACTTGGTCTCGAACCTCCGCGTCATCGGGCGACACGCTCCTCCCGGGATGGTATGCTGGCCGCGCTTGTTCGCAATGCGTACAAACGTGCGCTAGAAGCACAGGCTCTCATCGGGGTAACCAGGTGTCAAGCAGCGGGGTCAGGGCCCAGCGGGGCCCGGAGAGCAACGTCGTCCAGTCGCTGGAGCGGGGGCTGGCGGTCATGTGCCTGTTCTCCCGCGAGCACCCCAGCCTGACCCTGAGCGAGGCGGCCGAGCTGGCCGGCCTGACCCGGGCCACGGCCCGCCGCATCCTGCTCACCCTTGAGCACCTCGGCTACGTCAAGAGCAACGGCCGGCGCTTCGCCCCCACGGCCAAGCTGCTGTCCATCGGCTACGCCTACCTGTCGTCGCTCGACCTGTGGGAGGTGGCCGAGCCCTACATGGAGGAGCTGGCCGAGCGGACCAGCGAGTCGTGCTCGGCCTCGATCCTGGACGGGCCGGAGATCGTGTACGTGGCCCGGGTGCCGTCCAAGCGGGTGATGGCGATCGCCCTGAGCGTCGGGTCGCGGCTGCCGGCCCACGCCACCTCGATGGGGCGGGTCCTGCTGGCCCACCTCCGCCCGGCCGAGCTGGCCGTCTACCTGCGGACCTTCCGGCGCGAGCGGCTGACCGCCCGGACGGTGGTGGACGAGGCGGCCCTGCGCGAGCTGCTGGACCAGGTCCGCTGCCGCGGCTGGGCCCTGGTCGACCAGGAGCTGGAGATGGGGGTCCGCTCGATCGCCGCCCCCATCCGGGACCTGCGCGGCAACGTGCTGGCGGCCATGAACGTCTCCACCCACGCCGGCCGGGTCACGGTCGAGGAGATGGAGCGCGAGTTCCTCCCCCACCTGCTGCGGGCGGCCAAGCTGGTCGGCGAGCGCCTGACCATCCGCTGACCGCGCGCCCCGGGATCAGGGGGTCGGGAACCGGGGCCGGCCGCCCCAGCCCTTGGGCGGCTCGGGGGCGCGCGAGCGCGGGCTGCCCGGGGCCAGGCGCTCCACGGTGCCGATGCTCAGGGCGGTGAGCTGGGCGATCACGTCGTGGACGTCGACCGCGTCGGGCAGCAGGCACCGCAGGTCGGTGATGCCGGCGTGGGCCAGGCGGATGACCTGCTCGTGGCCCTGCTCGAGGGTGCCGAAGACGGCCACCTCGGCCGGGGGACCGAGTCCGGCCAGAGTCTCGTCGGACTCCCAGCGGGCCCAGGCCTCGGCCGTGGTCCGGCCGATCGATACCGGCAGCTCGGCGGCCAGGCCGAGGGTGGCCGGGGAGCGGCCGGCGGCCGCGCAGGCGGCCCTGGTCTCCTGGGCCAGGGCCGCCACCTCCTCCAGGGTCCCGGCCACGACCACGGCGTCGTCGGCCGCCCGGACGGCCGGGGCCAGCGAGGGCCCGAGCTCGGTCTGGAGCGACACCGGCGGCGCCGGCCGCTCGGACTCCGACCACAGCCGGCGCAGGGCGGCGACGTAGCCCTCGAGGGCGATCGGGCCGAGCCGCCCCAGGCGCAGCCCGACCTCGAGGCGGCCGTCCAGCTCGTGGTCGAGGGTCGCGGCCGCCCGGCCCACCTCGTCGGCCGACCCCGGGGCCGGGGTCAGCATCAGGCCGACCTGGGCCCGCCGGACCACCGGGGCGAGCTGGGAGCCGGCCAGGAACGGGTCGGTCGCGGCCGGCCGCCGGTCCAGGGGATGGGCGTCGCCGACCCAGAGAGCGCCGATCCCGGCCCGGTCCCCCATGCGGGCGACCTCGACCAGCCGCTCCCGGGAGGCGAGGGGGTCGAGGACCAGGCTGAGGCGCAGAAGCCGCCCCGCCGGGGCACGCGTCGGCCGCGGCTGGAGCATCCGGTCCTCGCTGTTCGTTCTCCGAATATTTGTTCGCGCAACGTACAATGCGGCGATGGCGGATGCAACGGCCGCGGGCGGGGGCATCGAGGCGCGCGGGAACCAGGCGGGCGGCGGGGGCGAGGCGCCAGCCTCGCTGGTCGCCTCCCTGCACGGCCTCTTCGACCGCCTCCGGGCCGCCGGGGTCCCGGTGTCCATGGTCGAGGTGGTGGACGCCGTCGAGAGCCTGCGCCACATCGACGCCGCCGACCGCCGCCAGTTCCGCACGGCCCTGGCCGCCACCCTGGTCAAGCGGGCCGACGATCTGGCCGCCTTCGAGCTGCTGTTCGACGTCCAGTTCCCGCTGCGCCGCGAGCCGCCCGCCGGCCGGCCGGGCCCGGCGGCGGCCCCCGAGGCCGGCGAGGCCAACGGCCAGGCCGGGCCGGCCGAGGCCCCCTCGGGCGACCTGCTGGAGGCGCTGCTGGAGGCGCTGCGCAACGACGACGAGGGGGCGCTGCGGGCCCTGGCCGCCCTGGCCGTCGACCGCCACGGCGGCATGGAGACCCAGCGCCACAGCTCCGAGCGGTACTACATGTACCGGATCCTGCGGCAGCTCGAGCTCTACCGGCTGCTGCAGGCGGCCGGCGACCCCGACCCGGACGCCGAGGCCCCCGACCGGGAGGCGCTGCGGGCCGGCATCGACGACTTCCGCCGCCTGATCGCCGAGCAGGTCCGCCACCGGCTCTCGGCCGCCCACGGGGCCGAGCAGGCGGCCGAGCTCTACCGCGACCGCCAGCTGGAGGAGCTCGACATCCTCGACGCCAACGCCAGCCAGCTCCGCGAGCTCCGCCAGGCCATCCGGCCCCTGGCCCGCAAGCTGGCCGCGCGGATGGCCAAGCGGCGGCGCCGGCGGCGCCGCGGCCGCCTCGACGTGCGCCGCACCCTGCGCCACTCCCTGGCCTACGGCGGGGTCCCGGTCCACCCGGCCTTCCGGGCCCGCAAGGCCTCCAAGCCCGACCTGTACGTCCTGGCCGACGTGTCGGGGTCGGTGATCGAGTTCGCCAAGTTCACCCTGTCGCTGCTGCACGCCATGAGCCAGGAGTTCTCCAAGCTGCGCTCGTTCGCGTTCGTGGACGGCGTCGACGAGGTGAGCGCCATGCTGGACGAGGCCGGCGACGTCCTCGACCTGCAGCGGCTGTTCACCCGGGCCAAGGTCGTCTGGGCCGACGGCCACTCCAACTACGGCAACGTGTTCGCCAGCTTCGAGGAGCGCTACGGCGCCGACCTCGACGCCCGCAGCACCCTGCTGGTCATGGGCGACGCCCGCAACAACTACCGCGACCCCGGCCTTGAGCCCCTCGGCCGCCTGGCCAGCCGGGTCCGCCACCTCTACTGGCTCAACCCCGAGCCCCGGCCCGGCTGGGACACCACCGACTCGATCATGCGCGGCTACGCCCCCTACTGCGACCAGGTCTTCGAGGTCCGCAACCTCCGCCAGCTGGTCGCCTGCGTCGACGAGATCACCGCCGGGTGACGGCGGCCCTCACTCGACCAGCAGCGGGGTGTCCGAGACCTGGAACCGCAGGCGCCCGTCGGCGGCCCCGGCCGGCCGGGCCCGGCCGAAGGCGTCGACCGCGGTCGCCTCCGCCGCCGGCCAGGGCCAGTCGAACGCCACCGGCGGCTGGTCCTCGCCGGTGAAGGAGTCGCGCTGCTCCCACACCACCAGCAGCGGGCCCCGGCCGCGGCGGCGCACCTCGAACACAGGTCCATCACCGACAGCAGGTCCTCGTAGCCGGGGATGTCGGGGGCCAGGTTCCAGCAGACGGTGCGGCGCACCCCGGCCGACAGGGCCAGCAGGTTGCGCATGACGAGCTCGCGGCAGTTGATCCGGTCCCGCTTGTCCTCCAGCTCCCTGGGGCAGCCGCGCATGAACATCTGCAGCTGCGGCGGCAGCTCGGCCATGTGCTCGTACAGGCCGGCCAGCCCGGCCTCGGCGGCCCCCTCCATGGCGGCGGTCGCCTCCGGGTACAGGTTCGGCCAGGGGGCGTTGTACTCGCCGACCACCAGCGGCTTCTCGTACCCGAAGGCGCGCATCATCCCGCGGGCGGCCTCGATGTCGTCCACGATCCGGTCGGCGGGCCCGTACAGGTGCAGGTCGAACAGGTCGAAGTGGTCGCGCCCGTCCGCCAGGACCCGGTCGAAGAACCGCCGCTCGGGGCTGTCGGCGGCGGCGGCCGGCAGGGCGTAGGCGGCCCCGCCCAGCACCACCGCCGCCTCCGGGTCGGCCTCCTTGACCGCCCGGTGGAACACCCGCAGCTGGGCGAGGTACTCCTCCGCGGTCCCCGCCCAGGTCAGCCCGAGGTTGGAGGGCTCGTTGTCGCACTGCCAGTAGTGCACCCGCCCGCCGCAGTGGTCCACCAGCCGCCGCACGAACCGGTGGTAGGCGTCGGGGTCCTTGGCCGGCGACGGCGGCAGGAAGTCGGTCGCCTGCTCGGTCGCCCACCGGGAGCTGGAGCAGACGGTGACCCAGACCTCCTCCGAGCCGTCCAGCTGCTCCAGGAACGCGCCCACGGCGTCGAAGCTGAAGCGGCCGGGCTCGGGCTCGACCTGCGACCAGAAGAAGTAGACGCGCACCAGGGTGGCCCCCAGCTCGCGGAGCTGGGGGACGAACTGGTCCGGCTTGCCGAACAGGCCGTAGCTGATCGAGCGGACGATCCCCAGCCGGGCCCCCGGCGGCACCAGCTCACCCATTGGCCTTCCCCCTCACGTTGGTGCGGCGGTGCCGGCGGCGGGTTCGCCGGGCGCGGACGTCACCGCCTCCGTCTGCCGCCGAACGTGCTCCAGGCGATCGCACCGACGATCAGGATGGCGATGACGAGGATGGTGATGGTCGCGGTGGTCATGGTCCGAGGCTTCCAGCCACTTCCCGGACAGGGCAAGTAGACCAAGCGCTCCCGTGTCCCCTCCCGTCGGGGCCCTACACTGGCCGGCATGGGGCACTCTGGCCGGGTCCGCCACCTGGTGTGGGACTGGAACGGCACCCTGATCGACGACCACACGGCGGTGGTGGCGGCGATCAACGACGCGCTGGCCGGCCTGGCCCTGCGTCCGATCGACTCCGACGCCTACCGCACCTGGTTCACCCGGCCCGTGCAGCGGTTCTACGAGCAGGTGGCCGGCCGCCCCATCGAGCCGGGCGAGTGGCGGGCCCTGGACGCGGCCTACCACGACAGCTACGGCGCCCGGGTCGACGGGCTGGCGCTGGCCGCCGACGCTCGCGAGGCCCTCGAGGCCGCCGAGGCGGCCGGCCTCACCCAGTCGTTGCTGTCGATGTGGCGCCACCAGGACCTGGTGCCGCTGGTCGAGCGCCTCGGGATCGGCCGCTTCTTCGTCCGGGTGGACGGGCTGCGCGTGCCCGGCGGCGGCGCCAAGACCGAGCACCTGGTCGAGCACCTGGCCGCCCTCGGGGTCGAGGCCACGGCGGCCCTGCTGGTCGGGGACGCCCTCGACGACCTGGCGGCGGCCCGGGCGGTGGGCGCCGGCTGCGTGCTGTACGACGGCGGCTCCCACCACCGGCACGCCCTGGAGGCCACCGGCGCGCCGGTGGTCGACACCCTCACCGCGGCGGTCGAGGTGGCCGCCGGGCGAGCGCCCCGTACGCGGCCAGGCACCGCTCGGCACAGGCCGGCCAGGTGAACCGGGCCAGCACGTGGTCGCGGGCGTTGGCGCCGAGCCGGGCGGCCAGGCGGCGGTCGCCGACCAGCCGGGCCAGGCGGTCGCCGAGCGCCCCGGTGTCCCCGGGCGGGACCAGGAACCCGGTCTCGCCGTCGACCACCACCTCGGCCAGGCCGCCGAGCCGGCTGGCCACCACCGGGGTCCCGCTGGCCATGGCCTCCAGGGCCACCAGCCCGAGCAGCTCGGACACCGGGACCGGCCGCCCGTAGCAGGTGCGGTCGACCGACGGGAGCGCCAGGACGGTGGCCCGGCGGTACAGCTCGGGCAGGCCCGGGTCGGGCACCGGGCCGAGGAAGCTGACGTCGCGGCCCTGGGCGAGGCGGCGGAGCAGGTCGGGGTAGTCGCGCTCGGGCGGGTGGGGGTCGTGGCCGGCGCTGCCCGCGATCCGCAGGGACGCCCCGGCGGGCAGGGCCTCCAGCAGCCGGTCGATCCCCTTGTGCGGGGTCAGCCGCCCCACGAACAGGACCCCGTCCCGGCCGCCGCCGGGCGCGGGGGTGAACCGGCGGGTGTCGGCCCCGCCGTAGATGACCTCGGTCCGGGCCGGCGGGGCGCCGAGCAGACCGGCCGAGAACCGGGACACGGCCAAATAGCGGTCGAACAGCCCGTGGACCAGCCCGCCCCAGGTCCGCCCGAGCAGGCCGTGGTCGGTGACGGCCGTGCCCGCCCCCAGCAGCCGGGCCGTGACCGCGGCCATGCGGGTGGGGAGGCTGCGGAAGTGATGGGCGTGGACGACCTCGGCGCCGGCCAGGGCCGCCGGAAGCCGCGGGGCCACCGGCTGGGCCGGGTGGCCGCCCAGCCAGGTCAGCGGGCGCAGCACCCGGACCCGGAGGCCGCCGTCCTCGCGCCAGCGGCCCGGGCGGGGGCCGAAGGTGACCAGCTCGCAGTCGACCTCGGCGGCCAGGGCCCGGGCCAGCTCCAAGGGGTACCGTTCTCCCCCGCCGTACAACCCGTCCGGCCCGAACGCGCTCGGAGCCACGTGGATGACCCGCATCCTCACCGTCTCCCTGGTCACCCTCGGTGACCCCGGCCGCCTGACCGGCGGCTACCGCTACCACCGCCGCATGGCCGAGTTGGCCCCGGCCTGCGGCGCCGCCGTCGGCTTCGTCTCCTTCCCCGACCGGCCGTTCCCCCTGCCGGCGGTGGCTGGCCCGCGGGTGCGGCGGCAAACCCGGGACGCGGACGTGGTCGCCCTGGACAGCATCGCCGCCGCCTTCCTGGGGCCGTGGCTGGCCCCGGGCCGGGGCACGCCGGTGGTGGGCAGCCTGCACCAGCCCCCGGGCGGGATCGACCACGGCCGGCTCCGGCGGGCCGTGCAGGCCCCCCTGGACCGTCTCGCCTGGCGGCGGGCCGGACTGCTGGTGGTGGCCAGCCAGGCCCTCGCCGACGAGCTGACCGGCCAGGGGTTCGCGCCCGGGCGGCTGCGGGTGGTGCCGCCGGGCCGCGACCTGCCCCCCGCCCCCGACGGCCCGCCGCCCGACCTGCGCCGGGGACGGCGGGCCGCGCTCCTGTGCGTCGGCAACTGGGTCGAGCGCAAAGGCCTGCTGGAGCTGCTGGAGGCGACCGCCCGGCTCCCCGACGGGCTGGCCACCCTGCACCTGGCCGGGGACGACCGGGCCGACCCGCCCTACGGCGACCGGGTCCGGGCCCGGCTGGCCCGCCCCGACCTGGCCGGGCGGGTGGTCGTCCACGGCCCCCTGCCCGCCGAGGAGGTGGCCGCCCTCTACCTGGCCGCCGACGTGTTCGTCCTGCCCAGCCTGCGGGAGCCGTACGGGACCGTCTGGGGCGAGGCCATGGCCGCCGGCCTGCCGGTGGTCGGCTGGCGGGCCGGCAACCTCCCCCACCTGGCCACCCACGGGCGCGAGGGGCTCCTGGCCGACCCCGGCGACGTGGACGGCCTGGCCGCCGCCGTGGCCCGCCTGGCCGGCGACGAGGAGCTGCGGCGGGCGATGGCGGCGGCCGCCGCCGAGCGGGCCGCCGGGCGGCCGACCTGGGCCCAGTCGGCGGCCCTGTTCTTCGACGCGCTGCGCGAAGCCGCCGAGGGTCAGGCCACCGGGCCGGAGTAGCCGCCGAAGTCGGCCGCCGACTCCCACACCCGGACGGCGAGGGTGTCCCCGCCGGCCTGGCGGAGGGCCGGGACCAGCTCGGCGTGGGCCCAGCGGGCCAGGACCTCGACGGTGACGGCCTCGGCGGCCGGCGGGCGGATCTCCTCCAGGTCGCGGCCGTCGATCCGGGCCACGATCGCCTGCAGGGCCGCCCGGAGGGCGTCCAGGTCGCAGACCATCCCGCGGTCGTCGAGCTCGGCCCGGCCGACGACCACGTCGATCCGGTAGTCGTGGGCGTGCAGCTTCCCCTCGGGCCCCTCGACCGGCATCTGGTGCAGCGCCCGGACGGTGACGCTGGACCCCACCTCGTAGCTCATCGGCGTCCTTCCTGGTAGCGGAGGGCGGCGTGCAGCAGCCCGCCGTCGCGCCGGTCGGCGCGGGCGTAGGCCTCGGCGGCGTCCTCGAACGCGAACGCGTGGGTGGCCAGCGCCGCCAGCGGCAGCTCGCCGACCAGCCGCCAGGCCAGCTCGGCCCGGCGGGCCCGGTCCCACCGGGCCGTCAGGGCCGCCGGGAGGGTGGACACCTGGGTGCTGCGCAGGGCCAGCCGGCGGCGGTGGAAGGCCGCCCCCAGGGGCAGGGCGACCGGCTTGGTGCCGTACCAGGAGCAGACCAGGACCGTCCCCTCCCGGGCCAGCAGTCCCAGCGTCCCGGCCAGGGCCTCGGGGTTCCCGCTGGCCTCGACCACCAGGTCGGCGCCCCGCCCCCCGGTCCCGGTGCCCACCGCCTCGGCCAGCTCGCCGGGGTCGACGGCCCGGACCCCGAACGCGCCAGCGGCGGCCCGGCGGGCCGGGTCGGGCTCGGAGCCGACCACCACCGCCCCGGTCCGGGCCAGGATGGCGGCGACCAGGATGCCGACCGCGCCCAGCCCGACGACCACGACCGTCTCCCCCATCCGGGGGTTGGCGTCCAGCGTGACCTGGAGGGCGGTCTCGACCGTCGGGTACAGGATGGCCGCCCTCGGGTCGAGGTCGTCGACGGCCACGGCGTCGCCGGGGTCGGCCACGAACCGGTCCTGGTGGGGGTGGAAGGCGAACACCCGCTGCCCCTCCCGGAACCGGCCGGCCGGCGCCACGACCCGGCCGACGGCGCTGTAGCCGTAACGGAACGGGTAGGCGAAGGTGCCGCCCAGGGCGCCCAGGGTCTCGTCAAGGGGCAGGTCCGGGTCGACCTCGCCCCGGTAGGCGAGCAGCTCGGTCCCGGCCGAGATCCCCGACCACTCGGTGGCCACCAGCAGCTGGCCGTCGGACGGCTCGGGGACCTCGACCTCGCGCAGCTCGACCCGCCGGGGGGCCACGAAGTGGACCGCCCGGGCCTTCATGGCAGCCAGGTACCCCCCGCCCACCTGCGCAAACCGCTCGCCGCGGCGAACCGGCCACAAACGGTTTGATTGCACCCCTGACAAGTGGGTTATTCGCCCGTCATGGCACAACAACCCAAGGAGGTCGCCAGCCTCGTGCTGCCGACCTGGGCCGGGGAGTTCGGCCTGCGGGCCTTCGAGGGCGCCTCGGGCGAGGTGTACCTGGTGTTCGTCTACGGCGACATCGGGGACGGCCGGGACCTGCTCGTCCGCCTCCACTCGGCCTGCCTGACCGGCGACGCGTTCGGTTCGCTGCGCTGCGACTGCGGCCCCCAGCTGCGGCTGGCCATGCGCCAGATCGTCGCCGAGGGCCGGGGGGTGCTGCTGTACGCGGCCGGCCACGAGGGGCGGGGCGTGGGGCTGGTGGCCAAGCTGCGGGCCTACATGCTCCAGGATCAGGGCCACGACACCGTCGACGCCCAGCGGCGCCTCGGGCTGCCGGTCGACGCCCGCGACTTCCGGGAGGCCGTGCAGGTCCTGCGGGCCGCCGGGGTCCGCAGCTCGCGGCTGCTCACCAACAACCCGGCCAAGGCGACCGCCATGCGGTCCGAGGGCGTGCCGGTCGAGCGGCTGGTGTCGCTGCCGACCGCGCCGCATCTCCGCAACCGCGGCTACGTGCAGACCAAGCAGCGGCGGCTCGGCCACCGGGCCCCGGGCGGCGAGCCCGTGGCCGGCGACGGCTTCGGCGGCGGCGACGGCAGGGCGGTCGACGCCACCGCCCTGCTGGGCGACGTCGGCGTCCGCCCCGGCCGCCCGTACGTGGTGCTCAAGTACGCCCAGAGCCTGGACGGCCGGATCGCCACCGGCGGCGGGGACTCCAAGTGGATCAGCGGCCCCCAGGAGCGCCGGGTCGCCCACGCCCTGCGGGCGGCCTGTGACGCCGTGCTCGTCGGGGCGGGCACGGTCCTGGCCGACGACCCGCTGCTGACCGTGCGGATGGTCCCCGGGGCCTCGCCGATCCGGGTGGTGCTCGACTCCGGCCTCCGCGTCCCCCCCGACGCCCAGGTCTTCGGCCCCGAGGCGGCCACCATCGTCCTCGCCGCCACCGGGTCCGACCCCGACCGGCGGGAAGCGCTGCGTCAGCGGGGGGTCAAGGTCGAGGTCGTCCCCGAGGCCCCCGGCGGCGGGGTCGACCTGGCCGCCGGGCTGGAGCGGCTGCTGGCCCTCGGGATCCGCTGCCTGCTGGTCGAGGGCGGGTCGCGGGTGCTGACCTCGGCCCTTCGGGCCCGGCTGGCCGACCGGCTGGTGGTGGCCGTAGCCCCGGTCCTGCTCGGCGCCGGCACCGACGCCGTCGGCGATCTTGGCGCCGGCCTGGTCAGCGACGGCCTGCGCCTGGTCGGCCGGAGCGTCCACCAGGTCGGCCCGGACCTGCTGGTCGCCGGCGACCTGGACTGGCCAGCCGGCTGACCAGGGCGGTGCCGGGCAGGGCCTCGCTGGGCGTGCCATTGCTGGGCGTGGCCTTGCCGGGCGTGGCATTGCCGGGCGTGGCATTGCCGGGCGTGCTGCTGGGCGTGGCGGTGCCGGGCGCGGCCCTGGGGGTGCGGCGGGCGGTGGCCGGGGTCGTCCGGCGGCTGCCCGTCCCGGTGGCCGACCGGCTCCGCGGCCCCGCCACCGGGCCGCCGGGGTCGGCCCGCCGCCGCGCCCGCCAGGCACTGCTGGAGGCGCTGCGCCGCGGCGGCATCCCGGCCGGGGTCGCCACCTTCGCCCTCAGCGACAACCCCGGGCTGCGGTTCGTCAACCACGCCGACTCGCTGGTCCTGGACCAGCTCTACTGGTTCGGGGAGCAGGGCTGGGAGCCGCGGCTGCTCCCCTGGTGGCTGCGGTGCTGCGCCCAGGCCTCGGCGGTCCTGGAGCTGGGGGCCAACGTCGGCTACTTCACCGTCCAGGGGGCCAGGGCCAACCCCGCCGCCCGGTACGTGGCCGTCGAGCCCCATCCCGTCTCGGCCGGGGTGTGCCGGGCCAACCTGGCCCTCAACGGGGTCGGGTCGGTGGAGCTGGTCGAGGCGGCGGCCGTAGGCGGGCCCGGACCGGCGGCGGTCGAGCTACGGGTCCCCGCCGACCAGCTGGCCACCCCAACGGTCGCCTTCCTCGGCGCCGGCACCGAGCTCCCGGCGCGGATGCGCCGCCACGTCACCGGCTCGGTGACCGTCCCGGCGGTGGACGTGCGCTCCCTCCTGGCCGGGGTCGACCTGCTCAAGCTGGACGTCGAGGGCCAGGAGCACACCCTGCTGGCCGCCGCCCGCGACCACCTCCACGCCCGCCGCCCGACCGTGTTCGTCGAGGTCCTCCCGGGCACGACCAGGCTCCGGCACCTGCTGGCCGAGCTGTGCCGCGGCGACGGCTACCACTGCTACGTGCCCGCCGCCGACGGCGCCCTGGTCCGGCTGGACCCTGCCGACCTCCCCGGCGCCCGCCTGCTGGAGCGCTACGGCGGCCAGGACGTGATCCTCTCCCCCAACCCACGGCTCGATCGTCCCGGGTCCGGAAGATCGTCTGGATCCGGTTGACCCGGGCCCATGCAGAGACCGGGTTCGATGGCCGGGGTCGTTCGGGGCCCATTACGCGCCTGGCTCGATGGTCGGGGTGGTTCGGGTGCCATCCGCGTACCTGGCTCGGTGGTCGGGGTGGTTCGGGCCCCGTGCAGGGACCTGGCACGGTGGTCGGGTGGTTCGGGCGCCATATAGGAAGCCCGGCTCGGTGGCCCGGGGTCGTTCGGGCCCCATGCAGGGACCTGGCTCGACGGTCAGGGGTGGTTGGACCCCATGCACTCCCCGGGCACAGCTGGCTCCGGGGGTTCCCCGGGGGCTGTCAGGCGATGGCGTGGTGTCGTCGATGGGTTGGGGTGGCGGTGAACCGTCCGTCGGGGCCGCGGGTCAGCTGCCAGCCTTCCTCATGGACCCGGCGGTGATGGGCCCGGCACACCATGGCCAGAT
>Ga0307416_100000371_pt1 | contig 23324 bp, 27 predicted proteins | sample DK1Cmetagenome_2_FD_203821 | JGI IMG/M metagenome (GOLD analysis project Ga0307416, IMG submission 203821) | Maize rhizosphere microbial communities from greenhouse at UC Davis, California, United States - DK15-C-3 | ecosystem: Host-associated > Plants > Roots > Rhizosphere > Soil | place...
CCAGGTGCTATCAGCAACAAGTACGAAACCTGGGGCCGGTACGACGAAGAGGACTTGATTCTGGCTCCAAAGCTAGCACAGGTGCTGAAATGACAAAAGTTAAGCTTTTCTAAAATACCTATTGACACATTGTACAAATTGTGTTAAACTGTCTATGTTCTGGACATAAACCGCACATTCAAAAATCAAGCTCCGAACAATAAAAGCTCCTCTGGATAAGAAGACCGAACAACGCCTCATTTCCGCCGCTCGTCGAATCAGCCGCTTTCATCCGGCTCGCGTTGCCGCGAAAAAGAAGCTCAAAGTGGACAAAGCCACGTTCCGCTGTGAAAAATGCGGCCATTTGATTTACGAGGGAAAAAGCTTACGCACCTTCGAAATGATTAAAGCGAAGTATCCGAACGAAACTGTGCGAATGACAAGGTTTGATATGGACCATAAAGAGCCGGTAGTTCCCCTTGACCAGACGGGGAAAGAAATCAGCTGGGACGTGTACTACGAACGTATGTTCTGCCCAGAAGACAACTATCAAGGCCTTTGTTTACAGCCTTGTCACCAAACTAAAACTGCGGCTGAAAAAAAGCAGAGATTGGCACATAAGTATGGCAAAAAATAAAGGCACTCAATATTGTCAACCTGTGATTTTAGGCGCAGAACATGGCTTTAACCTGGGATACCTCTTTACCTTGGAAGATTGGCTAAAACATTACGATGTCCAAGGTATTTGCTATCTTGACCGAGAAACTTACCCGTTAGCTAAAAAAGCCTGGCAGATTAGAAGTACTAAACTTAGAAAGGTTTTAAAATAGTATGATAAAAAAATTCGATACAACAGAGCTAGATAAGCTATTCTTGGAATTTTCTAAAAAAATAAAAGAAGCAATGACCGTAGAAGACTGGTGCGATCTTAAAAACATCTCAGAAGATGAGCGGAAAAACTACCCAAATGCCGCCGAAGCTTACGATAGAAAAAACACGAAACTGGCGAAAGCCTTAAAATAAGGAGAAACATGTACACCGTTACCAAACTTAACGATCTAGCTGTAGGCTCTATTCTGGACAACATTAGCCCGGAAGCAGTTATGATCCCTCCTTGGGGAGATATGACTTCGACTACCATCTGCTTTAACCGAGGAGACGCGTTTGCCCTTGAGGACATTAAAGCAGTTCCTATCTGCCTCTATAATTGCGATAATCCCAAGCACGTTGTCCCGGCTGACTACAAAGGCGTTGTGGCAATTCATCGGATTGCTCTCAGCTTATCCTCGATTGAGCGTATGAATGAACAAAGAGATCTGAACCAGGTGCTTGAGAAACTGATTAATGCCGCGAAAGTGGACCTTATTAACCAGATTGGAAGCCTGCGTGGGTATAAACTGTCCGCCAAACAAGATAAACAACAACCATATTTCCAACTTATGGAAAATTACAACGGCGTAGAACTTCGTATCTACGTAATCAAAGAATAAAGGAATCCTTGCATGACAAAAAAAACGTTCTTTACACTATTCACACTGGGAGTTTTGCTTAGCACTTACTTTGCAACTCAAGTCACCGCTTCTAATGGCGAAGTTGTTCTGACCGAGAGCAATCATGTAGCTTTTAGTGGCCCGGTGAACGACCAATCCGTAGCCGAGGCTCAAGTCAAACTGGGACAGCTTTCTAAGAAGCTTTCAAAGAGCGATACGATCTACCTCGTCATTGACTCTCCGGGCGGCTCTATTGCGGCCGGAAACCTCTTCATTGACTTTGCCCGCTCTGTTCCGCAAAAGATTAAGCCAATCTGTCTATTCTGTGCGTCTATGGGATACCACATGTTCCAGTCGTTCGATGAACGGATTGTCTACCCCTCTTCAACTCTTATGTCCCACCGTGCCTCTCTTGGCGGTTTAAGCGGCCAAATTCCTGGCGAGCTTGATTCTCGGCTGGCTTGGATTAAGTCCGAGATTGACGAAATGGACGAGCACGTAGCTAAGCGAATTGGCGTCCCAGTGGCTAAATATAAAAAGCTCATTCACGACGAGCTTTGGCTCACGGGTACAGCCGCAGTTAAACAGCGCCATGCTGACACTGTTGCCAAAATCCGCTGCGACAATGACCTTGTCACGCAAACAGACGAACACAAATTGGAGCTGCCTTTCTTCGGTATCACAGTTAAGTTCAAAACTTCGAAATGTCCGCTCATTACTGGCATTATTGATCTGGAAATCATCCAGAACAAACTTCCGGCCGGAAAGACTAAAGAAGACGTGAAAAAAGAGATTCAACGGTCAAACCGCACTATTAAAATGGAATTCTAAACAAACGGCCGGCTTTTTTGCCGGCCACATTTATAAGGAGATTTATGGAAAACTTTAAGCAAATTGTAAAAGAGTACGGCAAGGATTGTGTTTATGGAGGCGCAGCATTAGCCGGAGCTATTGTACTGTCCGCTGTAGTGCTCCACTTCGCAGAAGCCTCTAATGACGTTGTAGAGCTTGTAGCTAACGTCCTAAGCGTATCTATTTTCATTCTGGGAGCGCAAACATTGGGCTCGGCTATTCGGAAGAAACTGGGGAAATAAGCATGGAACTATTAAAAGAAATTAACCAATACTTGTCTCAAAAGCAATCTAAAGTTTGGAAAGTAGCGGCTAAAAATACAGGGCCCTCAGGAGCTTTTATTTTGACCGGAGAGCCTACCATTGTATCAGGTGAAACGTCCAAAGGGGCTTTTAGTCTAAAAGAAGCCGGGCAGCTTAAAGTTGTGCCGAACTTTGAGGATTATGTTGATCGTGTCCAGTTTGATCCAGCTTCCTCTTCCGTGAAGGATGTTCAAATTATGACAGACCTAATGATTGACAGGGCCAATGAATACATGGAATCCCGCCCTGGTGCTATTTTCAACGTATACGGATTCGAAGTTCCCGGCTACCCCGGAATTTTCTATCGAAACATAATGGAAAATGGTAAATACGAACTTCGGCTATGTATTAAAACATTCAAGGAAAGTTAATTATGTCAGAGACGTCTATTGACGAACTCTTGGCTAAAGCGGAAGGCGTTTCAAAAAAACGCCTCCGCTCTGAAAATAACGCCAATGCGATTCGTTACATTAAAGAAGTAGGCTGGACTGCCGGCACTGTTAAGGTGCCAACTTACATTATCTTCTATCACTACAGAAGCGTTTGGAAAGGGGACAGCTCCAGCAAAGCGAACAAGACTGTGTTCTTCCGCACTTTCAACAAACAGTTTCCAACTTATCGGTCAAATGGACAAAGGTTTTATTTACTTAACGAGGGGGTAATTGAGATAACAAAAGAGCTGAAGGAAATAGCTAAATCTTATGACAAACAACATTGGCAGAAAAAAGCAAAAACCGACCGAAAAAAAGCAGTACAACCCTTTAGACAAACAGGGGACGAAACTGACGCGCCGTGATTTCATTGAAACGGAATATGTAAACGGCGTAAAAGACCCGGAGACTGGGAAGCAAGTAATTCGCCCACTTGATGCAACTGAGAGGGCTTGGCTGTCCCAGTTTATTCTGGAAACAGAGCACGGCAATTTTAAGAAAGACGAAGAGTTGAAGACAGCCGAAAACGATTTAAAAGCCATTCGCCGAGACTTTAAAGCGGCCAAAAAAGCCGGCAACGGCGAAGAGATGGCACGGCTTTTACAAGCGGAAAAAGAGCAGTATGACCTCGTCCTTAGACTACGGGAAAGCCACAACACCTTCTATATTACAGACGAAGACCGCTCTGTAATCTTCAATAAAGATAACGAAAGACGGCGCGATATTTACAATAACGCTAAAGTGAACGGGAATCTTGTGATGTTTGATTTGGACGAATATGAGAAGTTCAGTACGGAAGCATGTGATTTGGACCCAGAAGCTCTTCTTTTGGAGCGCTCAACTAAGAGAGGAAGTCGCTAATGTACCAGCCTGGAGACAAAGTGATTGTACTTAAATCCGCCAGAAGTATGGGCTTCCGCGGCTATTTAGGGCTTTATACTATTGAGAAGGCAGAACTGCTTGCTCGAGGGGAAGGTCAGCGGTTGTATTTAAAAGACACGTATTTTATTTGTCACGACTGCCACGTCAGAAAAGCTACATGGCTTGAAAGGGTTTTACTATGAAAGATGCTAAGTTTAAGATCGGAGATACGGTCACTGTTTATAAAATAGACGAGTTATCGGATTTTGAAGTGGGGGATTCTTTTGTAGTGCAGCATGTTAGTAAACTGACTTGCCGCATGGACGATAATGGGAAGCCTAAATTAGAGACTACATACTGCTACTGGGACTTTGACGTTAATAGTGGATTTAATCCTACTGACGCGAGAGTGGGAGTGTTAGAAGGGTGTCTTATCCCTCCGACCAAGCTAGAAAAAGCCTTAAAGTAACGTCTGCTCCAGCCTGGAAAGTCTTTTAAAGCACCAAGCTGGGAAATGCCTGTCTGTCCAGCCCATCCAAACTGGAAATTCCCCGTTTACATCGCAGTCCAGCTTAACAACGGCAAACCATTGCTTTTCACCGTCGCTGCTGAAATACTCAGAGCTTTCATACATGCTGTGAACAGTGCCCACTTTATTATGAAGAGTGCGCTCAACTCTATCCATTGGCAATAATCTAACCCTATCGCCTACTTTAATCATAAGCCCTGGTAGAGCTTTAACGCCCCGATAATCAGCCCCAGCAATGAAGCCACGGCTCCGAGCGTCTTTAGCGCTCCTTCAACCCAGGCAACGTGTCTGTTAAGCGGCTTAACTTCGGCCCTGAGAAGTGCAATATTCTCTTCAGCCAAATTTGTCCGGTGAATGTGAAACTCCAGATTCTGTTCTTGTTTAGCGAGAATAACAGCCATTTGTGCCATTGTGTCTTTCACGTCGGCAATGTCCTTTCTAACGTCTTCAAGCTTTAAATCAAGGTTCTCCAGTTTCTTTTCCACGGCATTAGTTCCCTTTATCCTTGTTTGCTCTCAGAAGTGCCCTGAAAGCCGGCTGTTGATGAAGTCCGTATAGGATTGCCGAGCGCTGTCTGTCGTCAGATTGAGCGGCTTTGGACAATGGTCCGGAGAACAGGGCTTCTGAACCGCCCTTTGTGCTTAACATTTGTGCGAGATTTTCCAGCTCTTCTGGGGTAGTGGACGTAAAGTCCATAAGCTCTTTTTTATCTTCTTTAGGAGCCCCGCCCATGTTCTGTTCCATACGGGCTCTGGCGTTCATAGAACGACCTTTTCCAAACTCATCGAGCATCTTCGGCAGCTTATCTGGAGCGTTGAGGACTTGTCTGGTCAGGTCTGGGAGAGCTTGGTTAGCAGCTTGGACGGCACCAGCAGCCGGGGCAACAGCACCTCTAATGCCGGAGGCGAGGGCAGAAGCTGGATCACGGGTCTCCATAAGCTCTTTACGAGCGTCTACATAGCCTTGAGAGAAGTCTACGCCTGGAGGAGCTACGGACTCTCCTAGGCCCATTACAGTGCGTTCTACGGGGTTTTGGATGCCTGCTTCATCGGCTGCATTGGCTGCAATCATACCTCCAAAAAGGGCACCAGTCGCCGGGCCTGCTACTTTAGCGGCTCCGGATTTAGCTATTTTTCCTAGGGTATCAGTTAAAGCTGCTGTTACGCCTAAGCCCTTGCCTTTGATAAGTTCTCCAACTAATTTTACAGGCTCTTTAATACTTAAGCCTTTATTAGCTCTGTACGTCTCTTTCAACATATCAGCGGCTACTCCGGCGTTACCAGATCGGGATTTGGCTTGCTGAAGGTCTTGTAATAGTCCTTCTTTTTTAGCAATCTCTTCTGTAATCTCTCTACGAGCCGTGGCTTGGGCTTTATTTAAAGACTCTTGTGCTGTTTTATTTGGAGCAGCATGGTCTACTCTTTTTTGAAGATCACGCTTAGACCTTTCGTTTTCTAATACGCTCTGCTTTCCGTAAAATGGAGAAGCATTTTTGCTATTTTCTAAAAGCTCCTGCTCTCTATTTAATAAAATGGTTTCTCTTTTATCCAAAGAAAATTGCTTTCTTTTTTTATCAAGCTCTTTTTTTTCTAAATCTTCGTTACTAATAAGTTCGTTAAAATACTCTCTACTTGATTCTAGTAACTCTCTTTCTCGGTTTAAGAACTCTTGCTGCTGAAGCAGTTCTTCCATATTCTTAATTTTATTTATCTTACTCTCCCACTTAGAGAGATTGTGCTCTTTTTTGTCAAATCCTAGATTTTTAGACTCTACTTTTAAATTATGTTTTTTTGTGTCTTTATGTTCTTGGTTTCCTAATGATTCCTTATTAGCTCTTATTAGATCAAGCTCTCTTTGGATCATCTCTTGTTCTTTTGAGTTATCCACTACGTTACTAGGGTCCAAGGCACTTAGTTCATTGTAAATAGCCTTCTGTTTAGGCACAGCCTGGTCTAGCTTATCATAATTAAGCTTTTGCTTCATTCTGGAGTAGATGTCGCCTTTGTCTACTTCCGTAGTCATTTTACTCAACAACTCATCTGTAGGCTTACTGGCCTCAATAAGATTTTTTCTAGCTCTAGCGGCATTTTTAGCTTCCGAGCCCATTCCCATTGGTCCGAGGAGTTTGTTATCTAGTATCTCCCTTCCTACTGCTCTATGGTTTACCTGAACGTCGAATAAACTAGGGGCGTCTTTGCCTTCAATTTTGCGCATTGCATCATCTAAAAACAAATCAGAGCCGGTATCTGTGGCTCGTCCCCCGCCTGCATGAAATGCAAGTTTTTCTGCTAAAGCTGGAACCACCTTAGCCGCGCCCATTTGAGCGCCAGCTCCCGCTAAACCGCCCAATGCCGCTCCCCCAGCTCCTTGTGCAACTGAGGTAGCCCCTTCTAGAACTGAATTAGAATCAGCAGCTTTAGCTGAAGCGTCAGGGTGTGGAGTGTCGTCGAACATACTATCGTTCAGCTGCGGAGCTTGCGGCTTAGATGCTTCTGGGTGCGGAGTTTCGTCAAATAGTGAGCTGTCTAGTTCATTAGGCGGCATGTCGTTCCTTATAGCGGTTGATATTTGCCAGTTGCTGGGTTCCACTTGTAAGTCTTATTTCCGCGTGTTACAGTTTCTCCAGCCGGGGCAGGAATAGTGTCAACGGCAGACTTTTGCTTTTGCTCAGCAGTTAGGAAGCGGTCGGAAGTAGCTCCACCTCTGGATTTATACTCCTCTATGACTTCAGGTTTAAACCTGGCTTCTTCATTTCTAAGTGCGTCAGCTGTCATTCTCTTATAGTCTTTCACAGCTTGGACCATCTCAGCTTCTGTATTGAACTTGCCTTGGTTAAACTCTCTTCTTAACCTAATAAGCTCCGTACTTGTTACTGCCTGGCCTGATCTATTTTTTAACTCTACGTTAAATATCTTCTCTAATGCGGCAGCCATGTCCCTAGCTTTTCCGCTGTAGAAACTAGTCCTACCTATTCCAGGGATACTAGCTCCCGGAAGATCGACCTCTTTTCCTTCTTTTCCTAGTAATTTTCTAGATTTCGGGTCTACAGTTAAGTCGTCCACTCTTAAGGGGCTATCTTCATCTTTTCCTAATTTTCTTTCAAAGTTGTCTAGGGCTCCTAATAAATCCTGCCCGTTTCCTAAAGCATCTCCAGCTTTCTGTACATGCCTTTCAAAGCGCTCTTCATTTAATGCTTCACGGGAATCATCTCTACCTTTATTAGCCCTATCAAACATTTCAGCTTGTTGATCTAGTTTACGGCTAGTAAGTCCCAACATAGCCATCTGATATGGGGTAATAGCTTGGTTACCTTTATTCTTCGCAGACATAAGCGTCTTATATTGCTCCATAAGCGCTTCTTGGTCCGGCTTATATTTACGCTCTACAATAGCTTGTAAATCGCCGACATCAATGCCTTTGGTCTGTGCCGGAGTAACCGCAGCTTTAGTGTTCATAGCCTGAGCACCTCCAATCACCAGTCCCAGGTTTTGAGCAATGGCGTTCATCATTTCCGCTTTCATTTGGCGGTTTGCGGCGTCTGCCATTTCCTTCTCTCTATTGCCCTTTAATTCCCTCATTAAGCGCTCTAAACGAGCTTCTCCTGTCTCAGGAGCAGCCGGAGCTTCGGCCGCATTTTGGGCCGACGGAGCCACAGCCGGAGAGACGCTTGAAGCCGGAGTCGGGAGAACAGCCGGAGAGCGGCCAGAATCTGTAACGCTCATTAAATCGGCATTGCGCATTTCTGACATCATTGGAGCAGCCGGAGCTGGGGCAGGATTAATAAGGTCGGCTACAGAAGGGGCTTTTGGAGAAGGCGCAGACATTTGTCCGTCAAGTTCGGCTGGGTGTACAGCAGCTTCAGCCGCGGCAGCGTCTTCAGCAGAACGAAAAGGAACTGGGCTAGATTCGTCTTCTTTGTAAGCTTTAAGAAGGTCTTGAAGTGATTTCATTATTATTCCTCAGACTTTTTATTCTTCATAGCAGCTGCTCCGATCCCTGCTCCAGCTGAGATTAGCCCGGACATCATATTAGCCTGACCTTGAGCAGCGGCTTGTCCTTGAGAGCCATATTGAGCGGCGAGGTTGTTTGTTTGATTAGCAACCCCAGTAGTCTTCGCCATTTGGTTTTGGAAGTTCTGCTGAATGAGGCCTTTATTGTGCAGCTGTTGTTGGTTTCCAGTCGCAGCTTTCTGATTAAGAATAGCTTGGCGATTGGCAAGATTTGTAGCGTTCACGTCCTGGCGATTCTGAGCATTGAAGCGGTTAATTGCATCACGAGCAGTCGCAGTCTGGGACTTTTGATTAAAGTCAGTGTTAGCCATATTTGAAGACATGTCAGCGTATTGTCCAAGGGCGGCTCGGCGAGCGGCGGCGGCTTGAGCAGCTTGAGCTTCTCCGGCCTGCTGAAGGCGGTTAGATTGCTGCTGAGAAGCGTTTAATTGCGCCATAAGGGCGTTTCCGGAGTCAAGAGTACCGGAAGCAGCGGCATTGGAAAGAATGGAAGCCTGCTGAGCCTGAGCTTCAGCGCCGGCTTGACGACGGAGCTGGTTAAAAGCATATTGATCGTCCGCACCTAAGCCAGTCTTAGAAAGTCCAGCAAGTTCGTCCAAAGCCTTCATTTGAGCTTGTTTGAGGCGAGGGTCGGCGGAAACTCCAGCCATTTGAGAGTCGCCCAATTGTTCGGCGGCGAGAAGTCCGGCAAGTTCCGGGGAAAGAAGGGAAACTTCTTGCTCAGCTACAGTTGGAACATAAAGCTTGCGAAGTTCTTCTCGTGCTTCTCTGGAAAGCGCAAGGGATTGCTCCATTTCATCTTTACCAGCACTGCCACCAAGAACTTTGCCAACTAAATCTGCAATTGCCATTTTTTATCCTATGATTGGTTCGTTTTATCCATGTCCGCCAAAAGCTGTTGAAGAGCGTTTAGGCGAGTGTTTACAACTTCGTCGTCTGATACATTTACGCGATTCTGGAAACCAGAAGCAGCTATTTGATCTTGAATCTTGCGCTCTAAATTGCGGCGGGCAAAATAAGCCGCGTCTGCTTTGGATTCTGCGGAACTGGAGCCGCCTCCGAAAAGGCTTCCGACTGCATTTGAAAGGTTCCCCATTCCAAGAGCATTTGTAACCGCGTTGCCGGCAGCAAATCCTGGGTTGTAATTCAGATAAGCTTTACCTGGGTCAGAGTCAGCGGCTTTGGCTACTACTTCCGAAAGTGAGCCTAGTCCCGCTGCACCAGTTAGCGCATTAAGGTAAGAAGTTGATCCAAACGCATCAAGGGCACCGGCTGGGACGGATTGCCCATCTCCCATATTTGAGAAACCGCTAGTATATGCGTCCATTCCTCCTTGTACCCCTGGACGCTCCGAAGGGTCTTGTAGAACCTCTCCGCGAGAAATGCGGGCTGCAGTTTCTAAGAGTTTGCGATCTCCAGTATTTGTAGGATTAGCTCCGTCAAAATTATAGCCAGAATTGGCAAGCAAATCTTTGAAATTAGCCGTTTCCTGTGCATAGTACTTTCTTCCACTGGTCTTGTTCTTTTTAGCGCCGTAACCAGTGATGTTCATGTCGGCTTCACGGGCAAACTTGTCCTCCGCTTCATTAAGAGCGGCGCGGGTTCCTTCCAAGTCAAGAGCGTCCAAGGCTGATTTTGTCCCAGCGATGTCGGCATTGGTGTATTTAAGGTTTGTATCAAGCTGGTTAGAGGCGTCCAAGCCGGCAAGAGCAGAAAGAGCGGCTTGTCTAGCTTGTTCGTCGCGGCTGATTTGCTCTTCGCGATTAAACTGCCCGGATTTGATTGCATTAGCTCCGAGATTGTAGAGACCTTCGCCGGATTGAATGCCAAGAATTTGCGCTTCAAGGGGGTTGAGATGAACGGCGTTCGGGTTCCAAGAGTTCTCAACTTCTTTTTCGTAATTAGCTCGTTTAGCCTGTTGCTGCTTCCAAAGTTCTCCTAGTCTGTCCGATTCCTCGGATGCTCGTTGGTAAGCTACCTTTGCCTGCAAATCTGGCCCTCTGGTCATAGATTTTGTCTTAGCGTAGGCTTCTTGGTAAGCTTGACGAGCGCGGTCGAATTCAGATTCGTTAAAAGGATTATCTCGACGATAATCCGCAAGAAACCGCTCCTTCATTGATGCATTATCGGCGGCTTTGTTATTTATCGCATCTCGAAAGAACTGGGGCAATGCTTCCCAGTTTTTTTCAACTGCACTAAGGCGGTCTTCTGTTGCCTTTTCTTCGGCCGTCTTACCTTGTGTAAAGGCTTGGCGAGCTTTTTGTTGAATGCCTGCTATTTCTCTAGTGCGGTTTTGGGCTGTGTTAGCTGAGCCAATTTGAGCCTGATCTAGCTGACCTTGGAGACTACCTTGAGCCCTAGCTGTGGACTGGAGGTTTGCCACACCTTGTTTAGAAGCGTTTAGTAAAGCTGCATCAAGTTTGTTAAGTCCTGCTGTGTAGTCTCCGCGAGGGGAGTACATATCTTTAAGTAAATTTTCTCTTCCAATAGCAGTCTTCGTATTGTCAATTGCGCGTTGTGCGGTTTGCACTTTGCCTGCGGCATCTTGGTAAAGTCCAGCTTGACGAAGAGATTCTGGACCTTGATATCGAGCATTGATGACTTCTCTAAAACGATCTTGCTGAGCCTGAGAGATGCCGGCTAACGGGTTTGTTGGAGCGGAAGAAGTTGGAGTGTCTGAGGTTGATAGGCGTTGAGCTCGGGTAGTAGGAATATAGTTAGGGTCGGCATAGAGGTTCCTGCTTTCTGTTTGACCATCTCCTAATATCGGAGCAACTGGGGCTACTGGCACTCTTGGGGCACTATCTTTAGCTAGGTTAGCATTACCTGGAGCTGTTCGTTCTTTAGCTAGACCAGTTTTTGCAGTACTTGCTTGTTGTTGGACCGCTTGTGCTTGTTGAGATGCTTGATTTACAGCAGCGGCGCGGGCTTGGGCTTGTACTTTTCTAGCCGCGTCTACTGTACCAGAAACGTCAGAAACAGCTTGTCCCATGTTCTGTAAAGAACCTTCTTCTACTTTCTTACCAAACTGCTGAGTTGCTTGATTAATTCCACCCTTAGCCAGAGAGCCTTGAGATTGTATATTCTGGGCAACAGATTGATTAAGCTTGTCCTGAGCTGTGCCTTGATTGGCTTGCGTGTATTTCTGGAACGTGGCTGCGGAGCCGCTAGAAGCGGGCTTAGGTCGTTTAGCAGCTGGGGTGGACTGAGAACCAGTTTGAACCGGGACAATTGAAGCAGACTGGGACGAGCTTTGGACTGGAGCATTTGGGTTCTGCGGCTGTCCTTGATTAGACATGCCTTGTCCGTTTTGTTCGTCTTCAGTTGGGTCGTAGTAAGCCATTTTAACAATACCTCTATATAGGTAATAGTAATTTTAGGGGATTTCCTTAGCCAATAAACTCTATAGTGATGCGCAGCTTTTTACTCGGAGCTAACCCATAGAATTTATTCACTTTAACTGCATTTGAGCCGTTAAACGTACAGTCGAGATAAGGTGTGGAAATTACTGGATCGCCGCCGTTTATACTCTGGACATTGATAATCTTGTGCCCGGAGAAGCTCGAGAGTTGGGTGTTAATCTGGGTTAAAGCTTGTGGTTTTCCAGTCGCGTCTGTAACCACGTCAATGGACACAATGGAGCGGTTTAAGTTGTCAATACCGATGTTTCCTTGAGTAAGTGTGACGACTTCTTCTTGGAAAGAGTTAATGACCGTTGCCAATTTCTCAACCACTGGGCGAGATTCTTTTGGAAAGTCTTCAACAATAATTCGGCGCGGGTTAGAAATTTGCATTGACAAGTTCCGATTGTTGTGTTAAAGTTTCTTTGTCTAGGAAGTCTGGAAATACTAAATACCAGAGGCCTCCCCTTTAGGTCATCACCTTCCTAGACTATCTATAAGCTCGGCTAGAGTATTCCCGCGGCTCAAGGCTCATACCGAGAAGCTTATATTGCTCGCGAGCGTTGAAATGGCGGAATTTGACTGATAAATAGCGACAGCGTGACTTATTCTGCGGCACTAGAGTTCGAACAGGGATTTCGTTGCTTCCGCCACCCCATGGAACATCGTACCAGTCCATGTGCGCCCAGAAGCCTGGTCCGTCTAAGGTAAATTCAATCTCAGAAAAATCAGCGCTCCTATCAGAAGCAAAAGCAACAACGCCTCCATAAATAGTTCCTTGGTCAAAAATAAGCGTTCCTTCAGAAACTTGCTTGAACTTTTCCGGCTCTCCGAAGTGTTGCTGGGACCATTGCACTTCTGATTTAATGGCTTTGTAAACCTGTACACTACCTTCAATAAACCAAGTTGCTTGGGAAACTGTAACAAGGTTGTTATTTTTATTTATGTTTAGCACAAGTACTTCATACCTTAGTAGGTCAGTTTCTTGACGATAGTCCTTAAGCTGCGTCCCGGATAATGCTCCGTTAAGTTCCGCAATCATAGTATTGTAATTATCCCGAATAGCTGCGGGAGTGTTTATCCCGGACGGTGGAGTAAAGCTACCTAGATTAGCATCAGAATTTAGCTTGGACACAAGGGCTATTAGCGCAGCTGGAAGATTTGTTCCGGACATTTGAAAGAGAGAACTATAGTAGTCATTATCCGCTGGGCCTGGATCATTATCAAGCTTTCTTAAAAGGCGATTAAATTTAGGTACATCAACGTATTGTTCTTGCACTAAAACATCACCTATTTCTACTTCTACAACCGAAGAAAGCCCTATTTTATTTTCGTTTACACTATTTGGGGAGATTAAAAGAGTAAAATCTCGGTCGGAATAATCCTCACGTTCTCCATTCTTTCTTTCCTGGGCAATGTAATTACGATCGGCTTTGCCTAGATAGAATCGGTCATCTCCTAGTGTTGTGATTATTCCGCAAGTTGCCGACACAGTCCAGCGGGTCCAGGTGTTTGTAATGGTGGAATAGCGGAAACATTGAGTCGCAACAGTGTCCGTTTTATCCATAGGAAGCCAAAGTAGGTATGCCCGGTCAGACTCGTAGCTTACACCAAAAGAGGTAAGTTTGTAATTGTAGGCAAAAGTCGTGACCTTCTTAATTTGATCCTCAATGTTCCGGCTAAGAATGCTTACGCCAGAGTCGGAAATACTAACAACACCCTGGGACGTTAAGCAGTAAATGAGGTTGTTAAGAACAACGGCAGAGTCTTGAGCCAAAAGAATGGCGGAGTTGTCCAAAAGGCGGACAGAGAAGTTCGGAGCTGAAGCGCCCGTTACAATGTAAATACCGTCTTCTTTAAGGACGAATAGATTATCTCGGAGTGCTAGAATGCGAAAGATAGCCTTGTCTTTGGAGCCGACATCGACGTAGTTCACGGATGGGACGGCTTCCGGCTGCCCAGCCTTAGAGTACATAACTCGGTTCGGCACTTCGTTGTTGTCTGAAGCAGCTGTAGTGAGGTAAGCTTGCCCGGAGAGTGGCCCAGCATTGTTAGGAGTAACGACGCCGACCAAAGAGAAAGTTGTAGCTGACGGCACTGTGGCTACAATAAAGTTGCCTGTGACTAGAGGAATTTGGTCGTTGATATAAACCTCGTCTCCAACCACAAAACCATGGGGGGAGGTAGTGGTATAAACGTTAGACGAAACGCTCTGTAAAACGCGATTTGCCGGCAATTCTGGGCTAAATTCTGAGCTTAAGGAGCTGTCGCTAATGGCAACGTAAAATTCTTCGTCTTCGAGAGACTTAGATTCGAGGAGCAGTTTCCCCGGCAAGTCGTCTACACCTGAGAGGTAAGTCGCAATGACCGGAGAGTCTGGGTCTTTATTTATAACTCGCTGTAAAGACCTAGCAGTCGTATCAATTGCGATGCCCACAGAAGCATTTGTAGAAAGGAGCACTTCTTTGGCAATGTAGTCCTCTCCGTCACCTTGAGTAACGATAGAAACCGACCATGCACCTCCAGGGGCTGGAGAAGATGAAAGGGCAGCATTAGTCGCAGCCCCAGAGTCTGTATTAGAAATGCGGACAACGCTGGCTGAGAAATCTACAGCTGAGAAGTCCGAAACGGTAAGAAGACTATCAATAATAGCGTCTTTAGTGCCTTGAATGGTATTTGGGTACAACTCTAGTGGCACTCTAATGCCGGTTTTAGCGGTTAAAGCTGGGTCAACTGGAGCAATGCCTTTGTCGAACCAGAGATAATATTGACGCTCATTGTTGGCGGAATTTAGTGTAATATAGCTATTTTCTACCGTATTCGTTCGCGTATCAACAGTAATATTTGTAACTTCATTTACCCCAACAAACGTGTATTCTACGGCTGTATCGCCTCGGCCAATATAAAACTTGGTTGAGCCGCTTACAAAGTTGTCTACAGATAGAATAGAAAAGGTAAAACGGTGATAGTCCTTGGTATTTGCGTAGAATGTGGAGTTACGGAAAGTAGCCATATCCTGCGCAATTGGTGGACGTTCATTGGCTTGAGTAATACCTTGACCATTAATGGCGGCGGTATAAATGTATTCACCACTGGCTCGGAAAGTTTCAGGGGTGTTATCTTGGATTGTAATTTCCCCGGCTGTAACGTCGGCCGCGGTAATCGGAGCCTCAAGAACAAGTTGACCTTCGTCGCCTGGATCAATGTCGGATAAAGTAACCCCGGCTGAAACCGTAGCTACTCCCGTTCTATAAAGCTGATAGAAGTAAGTCGTGTCAACGTCTGGGGGAAGTGTGAAATTAAGCTCAGCCAGGGCTGGAGAGCCGGCCGTAATAGAGCCGTCAAAGATTTTAGTTACGGCGACTTCAGTAATAAGAAAAGACCCCTGGGACGGGTCTGTGGCGTCTCCTGGGTCGGTAATAGTCACTTCTACTTCAGAGCCGCTAAGCTCAACTGCAACGTCAGTTACAGCCGCAGAAATGGCGTTGGCTGTGCGGTCGGCAAGATGGTTTACGGTCGTTACAGAAGCGCTAGTAATGTCCACTTCAATGCCTACTTTATCAAGCGTGTCAGCGTTAACTGGGGCAACACCTGCTCCGGTCTTTTTGTACCAGACGTAGTAGCCGTTGGAGAGCGTATTAAACGTGAAATAGTCCCCGTCAGTAACCGCAGCAAAGTTAAGAAAGTTAACTGTGAAGATTTCGGAAGTATTGACGTCGTTAGAGAAGTTCGTAAGAATAGTACGGCTGGAGGGAACTCCGCGCTGTAAGTTGGAATTGGCGTCTTTATAGCCAAATACCACTCTGTAAGCAACTTTACTTTGTGCCGGCAAAAAACCGGCTGCGTCTGGAATAACAGTTCCAGTTAAGTCAATAGCTTTAGCCGCTCCGGCATTGATAATTGGAGTGGATGCAGTAAGGTCTGAGGCGTTCTTAACGGAAATCTTCTTTACTCCTTCTTTTGTGGTGAAGTAAAAGTTTCCGTTCGCTTCAAGAGCTTTGATTCGCAATCCTGAAACAAGCTCTTCGTAGTTTCCTGCAAAGTTAGTAAATAGCCCCGAGCCATTATCAAAAGCAAGAATGTTCTCATAATGGGCAATAATCCTGTTCTTATAAGTTGTAACTTGTTTAGAAGGGGAAGAAAGAAGCTGGGAGTATTCTCTAAATCCACGACGTTGTTGAACTGAATTTTCAAGGTCAATGACCACGTTGTCCATAACCACAGCCGCGCCGTCTGCTCTAGTCAGCTCCGACACAGAAGTTACAAGCCCGCGCTGAAGGGTCAGCCTAGCCATTATTAGCTCCTATATGTATTTCGACGGTTAAGAGAGAGCCCTTGCCGCAACGGACCTGTGCGATTTCTGATCTTTTTATGAGCGCCTTCAACTCGGTTTGCCACGATGAAAGAGACGTCATCTTGCATTTTCTTGAGCTTTCTTTCGGCAGATTGCTTGTTCTGCTCGTCTCCCATGGCTTCTAAGCAAGCTACAGCGACAAGCTGAGCAAGGATTGGGTGATATTCGGTCGGCAAGTTTGGAACGATTGTTTCTTCGGCTTGTGTAACGTAATCGCCCACAATTACCCCGGCAATGTCGGCTGTATTGAAAACTATTGTTTTTAAGGTAGTATTGACAGACACTGGAACGAGGTTATAATTAACTATCTTGTTTGGAGACTTACAGCAAGTAATGTCGTACTGGAGCAGATTTGTGAAATGGCGGGGAAGAGTCATAAAAGAAAACGTAGTTGTCCCATCGTTGTTGTCTACAATGGAGTTTACTGTAGCAGCCCTTTCGTCCAGTACCAATTTGTTTGGCCGAAGATAAAATGACATGCGGAGAGAGTACCCGGAAGAATTGAAACTAGAGCTTGTAAGAACAACTTCGTTATTTTGGAGATAGAACGTGTTGCTATAGTTGACAGTGGAAAAGCTGTCTTGATAGTCGCGCACTTCGTCTAAATCAACCTGGGACAGTTCACATTGTACCAGTCCGTTTGCGTCTACAACGGTTACTTCGCGCAATTTATTACCATGGGCGCGGTCTGGGATAGCGTAACGGAATGTATCCTCAAGAAGAGGCTCGTCGTGGTTATAAACGAGATAGTCGCCTCTAGAGCCAATAAGTTGACGCATTAAAGAGATATTAACCTCTTCAGTTGCCATTTCTAGCAAGTCGTCTTCTGTAAACGTCTCTTGTGAACGCGGTATAAATGCTCTACGTTTTATACTGGTAATTAGCTTACGACTGGTAAGGATTGATCCGGACATTATTTCACCTTATTATAAGAGAAACTGGGAAAACGGTGCAAATTATTCGGCTTCTTCCTCTTCCACTTCCTCACACTCTTCACAGCCTTCGTCTTCGCACATAGGACAAGAGTGCTCCATTTCTTCAGATTCTTCTGACTTATCTTCTTTCTTATCAGACTGGCCGAATTTCTTGGCAAGCAATTTTTCAGCTAATGAAATCCCTTTCTTTAGTCCTTCAGGGCTGTCAGAAGCGACGGTAACTTTGGACAATTTCTTGCCTTTGAGTTCGTCTCCTAGAGAGCCGTACATTTTGTCTTTAATGTCGCCGGACATCTTTTCCAGCATTTTCTTTTTTGCGAGGTATTTTTTGTCCACGGTAAATTTCTCCTATTTCTGTGGGCTTATATTATAGTAATAGTAATTTTCGAGGCTTATCTTCTAAGTATTTGTAATTACTTATCGTACTTTTTATCGTATTTGCCATCCCAGATTTCTGGGGCCGAGGCTGGGGCCGTAGAAGGTACGAAGATGAACCGCCCGCTTGATGGGCGAATAGATTGAAAATGAACCCATGTGCCCACTTTCCCGTGAGTCCAGCGAGGATCTTCTATGCAAAGCCCTGCATCGTAAATAACGTCCAGATTGTCTTTACACCAATTCCAGAATGTTCCGGCTTCGTCATCGTCAATGTCCACAGCCGCGCCGATAAGGTGCTTAGACTTTTTTGCGCCATTTTTAGGAGTATCGTTTGGTCGTCTGTAGCCATCATTAACCTTCATAGGTTTGCCGTAAGCTTTGCGAACAATGTTAATTTTTATTAACAAGAGGGACAGATTTTGCTGCGTTTCAATGTCCAGTTCTTCCAGTTTTATCCTACCCATTAGCAATTCTGACATTTTAATCATTTTTTCAATACCTTATAAATGTCTACGGGTTTTACTAGTTCTAACGGCTTATCAAACTTGTAACCAATCAACTCTAGTTGTTCTGCAACCCACTCCGAACAGACATACTTATTGGGATCAGGAAAAGGGTTGTGGTTTAAATTTATCGTATCTGCAATAAAAATTCCAATAATCTGAGCAACTCCATACGGTAACCCGGCAGATTTCATACAATTTTTCATTAATATGAAGTACTGTTCGTCGGTAACTGATACTTCAAACTCATGAACAATGTGGTTATGGAGTAAAAAGACTTCTTTTGACATATAATTAAGCATAGTTAAGCTAGATTGGTATATAATATCTACTTCATACTTAATGCTCTCAAACTGAAAATACACATGTGAGTAGTCACAATTATCCCACCACTTTATTGCTTTAGAAAACGGAGCAAAAGACTTTGTTGATCTAGAAAATCCAACAACTACCTTCCTCATTCTGAAGCTTCCTTCTCCCAAAAGAATCTATACCATCCAACTAGGTTATCTAAGACAACAAGACGCCATCCGTCAGAATTCATACTTGATAAGTGATCCTGTATTTCCTGTTCCGAAAGAACAGAACCTACTGTGCTAGACCGTAATGTTGTAATTTTATTCACTATCATAATTATGCTCTATATGTGTGAATTATAATTTGCATATTAATTGTAGTTCCTGCGGGGTGCTTAACTATAATTCTTAGTTTACCCGAATGAGTTGTTGCATTATAAGGAACATACTTTGTTACTCTTCCGTCAATTTCGAACCTAGAATCTGGAGCAAGGAACTTTAGATTAATGCCGCTTGCAAATTCCCTAGACCCTCCGTATATAGCCGGGATATCAGGAGCCCCAATGATCCAAACCCTAGCGTCGACTGCTGGGTTACTATTGATGCTCAGAGCCCCTCCGATTAATTCATAATCAAATGCTGGCTCAAAATCTACCACTGTTTTTGTACATGTACCCAAATTTACATCTAAAAGACCAGGAACTGTAATTTCAACGTTCGAGGAATTATAAATCTTACCAGTAATACCTGGAATATCTGTTCCGGTTGAGTCTTTTGCGTACACAGACGCCCCAATTGCGCTTGTTGTAATTTCGATTGGTAAAGCCCAAAAACTCCAGCCCTTTTTTGCAGCCTTAGTTCTTACAATCTGAGCCCCGTCAGTATCATACTGCCAGAGGGACTTATTTCCATTTGCTTTATAGTTTGTTTCAAAATCAGTAAGGTCTGTTGCATCTGATGGATTTTTATCCAATTCACATTCTAGTATTTGGGGTCCGTCAAATAAAGATAAATAGTAAAACCTAGAATCTTCTGTATACTGAATCGAAAGAGTTTTCGAATCTATAATCCCCTTAAAAACGCTCCATTCTATTTTCATTTATGTTACCTTGGTTAATGTAACTAGTCCAGCTCTGAACTGTTTATTAGATCCGCTAGTTTTTTTAACTTGAACCGTTACGTTTGATGAATATGTCATGCCTAGGTTTTTTGGAACCAAGAATCTGAATGTCTTATCAGGAACTATGGATATGCCTAAAAATAATTCATCGTTTGTATTATTGATGTCATACAATCCATCAACCATGTCTGCGGTTGTGGTTTCAAATATAGTTGCGCTGTCTACTATTAACTTAACTGTAAATGGATCAGCCCCCAGTAGGTTTCCTTCGAAATTAACAGTGAAGCCAAATAAAACTCCAGATCCATTATAGCTAAATACAGTAGAATATGCTGCGGTCGAAATATCCGTGTTTCTAGCAATTCCACCATTAGATACATTCATATCAACGTAACGTAGTGTATTTGAAATAGTAGAAGACCCAATTGAAGAAACTTGAGAGTCGACTTTAATTCGATCTCCAGAGTTACCAATCGTTGTACCATCGGTTCCAACCAAGGTTGAAAGAGACATTTTAAACAAACTAGAAGAAGTAAAAGCCTCACAAGTTGCTGTCCCTGAAGTATACGAAGTCATTTTAATTCTAATAATCTGAAATCCAGCAGTATTTACAAGAAACGAACCGTTGGTTGTTGTTGAACTTAAGTAAAGCCCGGAAGATAGGTTCATCGCGAACATATTTATAAAATTAGTCCCGTCCATAGAGCCTTGGAATGTAATAGTTCCAGTCCATGTCCCAGTTAAAACAATACCGACTGCTTCGATGTTACCAATTCGACTAATGTCAGAACTTGCGTTCAATGTTCCTATAGTTCCGGTACTTAATATGCTCATTATGTATCCTCAGTATGGATAGATAAATATTGTTTTAGTTTGTGTGCATTTGCATCAGTAACTGCTGCTTCAATTAATAACGAAGACGAATATGGAATAGCAAAACGACTGCTAAAATCAAAAAAGTTCCCTACCGCAGTTAGAAATCCGCCCATCTGCATTCTTCCGTCCGTAGTATCATTAAACTCAAAGGCTTTAATGTCTTCTAAAGGTAAATCAAATACAACTCCTCCATCTAAGGTTAGTCTAATTTTAACTTTAGCGTTATCGAATCCCATTTGAGACCCGAAGAATAGCCCGCTTCCGCTTCTAGAGTATATAGTTTGATATACTCCGGTGTTCGGTAAGTTTACGTCTGCAATTGCATATCTAAATCTTAATTTATTTGTAATTGTAGGAACAAGCTGACCTGAGCTTAGGTTAGCACTCCTTGCTCCTAAGTCTGTAGGGGTCAATGTATCGTATAATACTGTCGCAGTTGCTGTGCCAGATGTGTACGCCGTCATTCTAATTCTAATGTACCTAAATAATAGTGGTGCATAGAATAGCCCTGACGTTGTAGTTGATGTTACCGGGGCAGCTCCCGGGGAACTGACAGTAGTAACTCCGATGCTGGTGAAATTACTATTGTCATTGGAACCTTGAAAAGTGATAGTCCCAACAAACGTTCCAGTTATTTGAATCGAGGCTGACTGATAGCCGCTGGTGTCAGTGGATGCAATTAAGTCTTCGTTTAGGGAGCTTGCGCTTCCAGACGCAGTTAGGTTTGCTCCTAGAACTGGCTGATTTGTTGTTCCAGTTGGATCTACTCTGATCGGAGCCGAAGACGTCCCTATTTCAGTTCCTGAATCATTACGCAGATTCGAATGAACTGCGCCTCCGGAAGTGGACTGAACCGGGGTTTGTTCTATGCCGGAAGAATCTGATCCCACTATTTTTACAGTTTCAGAAGCTTGTATATTATTTAAATCAGCCATAATTTTACAAAAACGCAGCTAAGACGAGTGCCTTAGCTGCGCCCTTTAGGTTATCCTAAAATGCCAACAACTGTACTATAAACGTCTTGAGTCTGATTATCGCGGTTAGTGCGAATAACACGTACACGAGCACCAGCCGGGATTGCAGCATACTTAGATAGCGTAAGCTCAATATTCGGAGCGGCTGTAGAGTTGAATCCAACAATAACGGTATTGAACACGTTAGTTGCGGAGCCTGTCTCGATCTGTACTTCCACTTTAAGCTTACCAGAAGCAGTTGCGTGAACCTGGAAAAGCTTAGAAGCAGTCGCAAAAACCTGATCGTGGTTAGAAGATGCTCCTCCTGCTACAGCAGCGGCTGTGTCGTAGTCTACAACTTCTGTACCAACATCTTCTTGAACAACAACGTTAATAGACCCGTCTGTATTGACTGCTAGAAAATCTGTACCATCTCCTACTTTAACAGAATCAGAGACGTGAGTAAGGTCACGGATGTCCAAATCTGTAGCTGTAACTGTAGCAGTAACATCGGAACCAGTGACGTCAACTTTGTCTGTGGCGAAAACCAAGTCACGGATATCGAGGTCTGTAGCAGTTACAGTGGCTGTAACGTCGGAGCCAGTTACGTCTACTTTATCAGTAGCGAATGCTAGATCGCGAATATCTAGATTGACCGCATCAACGGTGATGCTTCCGCCACCGTCCTCTACATTAACGGAGCCGTTTGCGTTAATGGTTAATGTTTGTGATGTGACTACTCCATCGACGACCTTGACAACAACATCGCCGTTGTTTTCGGTCCTCGTTGGGAGCGAGCTGTTAAAATCGCTAATAAAATCCTCCTATGTTACTTGCACCATGCAAGTTGTTTAAATTTACTTTGTTTCTAAATCTGCAATTTGCTGCTTAAGCTCTTGTTCTTTTGCTGTTTGAATCTCTATAGCCGCTTTTACGCGGTTAATTTCGTCCACTCTTTCTTCAATCTTCAGCTCCAGTTCTTCTCTGGCAAGCTCAACTCGTGAAAGTTCCAATTTTTTTCTCTTAAGTTCTAAACTCATCTTATGTCTCCAGTATGTGTATAGTTACGTTAAAGTCGCCTGGGTCAGGTCTGGTGTGGTTTACAAATACTTCCACTATTTGTCCTGCCGAAAGAGCTATGCCTCTTCCAGCAAATTCAATACTTCCGTCTAAATAGGTAAAAAAGCTTCTTTTTTTAGTTTTTAAAACACCGTCAATAAACAATTCATATTCAGCAACGTTGTCTCCACTAAAGTCTATTTTTTGTAGATTATCGTTTGCTACTGCTGTGTACGTTCCTAAAAGCTGTGTTACTCCAGATACGAGCCCTAGTACCTCTGAATAGTAAACCTCTAAATTAGAGCCTCCAGTTTCAGAAATAACTACGTTTATAGACCCGTCAGGGTTTATATCTAGCTCATTTCCATCAGAATCCACTACTCCAACAGAAGGAGGGGAGAGTTCGAACTTTCCGGTATAAATGTTATATTTATAGCCTTTGAGCGTCTGCCCGTTCCATACTGGGTCTATGCCGGCATAGTCAATGAGTACGTCAGATACCAACTCGTCTGTCCCAACGTCTGTAAACGCGAAAGTGAAGCCGGTAGTGCCAGGATCAGCCGCAGGGCCGGAGCCTACAGTCATGGAGCGAATTTCTAGATTTGCCGCGTTTCGGGTAACCTGGAAATGATCGCCGGCAAAGTTCTTAATAGCGAGGTCTGTAGCTAAAGCAACTACAGCCGGGCTGTCTAACAAAGAGAGTGTAACTTCAATGAAATTAGCGTTGGCTATAACTGGCTGAGAGTCTAAATTGTCAACGTTGTACCACAAAACCCACTGTTGAGCGTCGTTATACAAAGAAGCATAAGTTCCACCAAGAGTAGTCGCAGAAGTGCAGTCAAAAGCGAAAATCTGCTGAGTTTTGCCTCGGAAGTACTTAACCTGGGACGGATTGTTGTCAACGTTGTATGTGACTTCAAAGCGCGTATAATAACTGTCAACGAGGGAGCGTGTATCTACTACTCGAAGGTTCTGACCGTAATGGTCAGAACTCT
>Ga0307416_100000372_pt1 | contig 23322 bp, 25 predicted proteins | sample DK1Cmetagenome_2_FD_203821 | JGI IMG/M metagenome (GOLD analysis project Ga0307416, IMG submission 203821) | Maize rhizosphere microbial communities from greenhouse at UC Davis, California, United States - DK15-C-3 | ecosystem: Host-associated > Plants > Roots > Rhizosphere > Soil | place...
GTCACACCCGTGTTGTACTTGGTGGAGCTAACGGAACTCGAACCCCTGACCTTCTCGTTGCGAGGGTTGCGCCTGGCGGCGGGTTGCGCGCGTTGCGGGCGACTCTCAGTGCATTGCGTGCATGCTGATCATGATCATGACGTTGCGGGGGCACACACGGGGCACACGGCCGCATCGACGGCGATCCCTCGAGCGCCGTGCTGCTTTGTGGCCGATACTGGGTTCGTCACGTCGGCGTCCGGCGAGGTCAAGACCGAGACCCTGCGGCTCATCGACACGGGCCACGATCGACGTCTTCCTCGCCGGAGGCGACGAAAGTCATACCGGCGACCGCGAGGTCTTACGCGATACGCTCATCTGGGCCAAGGACCGGTCGTCTGCCGGGAAGGCGCAGGGGCACTGCACTGTCATCGACGCGTCAACGGAGATATTGACGATCGAGCCGCGACCTGCGCAAGCCTCGCCGCCGCCGAGATGGCGCGCAGAGGCAACCACCGCCTGTCGCGGTCAAATCCAGGTCGATCTTGACATCGCGCGCGCAGTCAGTACGAGGACGCCAAAGCGTATCTGGCCACCGCCGAGCGACACGTCCATCTGCTGGAGGGACTCCTCTCGACGGGTCAGGTCGAGACCCTTGCCGTCCAGCGGACATAGGCAGAACCCCAACCGGCGTACTTGGCGTGCACCACACCCGTGAACTGGTCCGCGGGCTCCTGAAGCTTCCGGTCTCGCCCCGGGTGCATTTTCTTCGCAGCCTCTGCTCGCTGCCGCCGGAGCGTCTGCTCACGAGCCCACCGTCCATGGTCGTAGCTGCCCTGTCGACGAGCCAAAGCTGCACTCCATCACGAGAGTCCAACTTTGCCTGGACAACCGCGTGATCTTGTCCTCCGCGCGCGCGAACCGCACCTGGCGATCCATATCCGGACGAGTACAGGCCCTTAGGTCGGCCTGAAGATGCCAGCTTTCCTGTATTTCTCTGGTTCCTCGGCGGTCCGACCCTTGTAGGAGATCGGCACAACGGAGGCCAGGATGATCCAGCCCAACCAGGCCACCGCCGGCACCGCAACCTCGGTGGCCCGGCGCAGCCCGGACGGTTGGCAGTACGTGATTCGGCTTGACCTGTCCAGCGCGGTCCTCGACGGATCGCTGAGACCTGAAGTTGCGTCACCAAGCGACGCCGTCCGGAGATGCTTAACATGACAACGACAACGCCCACGACACACACGCTGGTGCCGCTCGCCGCAGCTGGTCTCCCGGCGACACCCCGTGTAGTGGCGCTGGCTGCGTTCGACCGGGCAGCCAACGAGGGCAAGGTGCCGGCTGATGTCGCGACCGCCTCGCTCCGCGCGGTCCACCGTATCGCCCGACTCCCGATAGCCGCTCCTGCTTCGCTGGTCCGCTGGACGCTCCGAATGGTGACTGTGATTGTCTTCGGTGCAGCGACCGCATTCGGCGTAAGTCTTGGCATGAATGCCCCTGAAATCTCGCCCACGTCGGTGGTTCAGCACCACGTGGCGTCGTCTGACCAGTGACTGGAACGGCCGCGACATGCGATCCCTGAGGCTGACAGCGACTCCCCTACTGGTCCTGGTGTGGCTGGGGGCTGCGCTAGCCGTACTTCAGGGCTTCGTCGGTGCTGGGCCACCGATCCGGGGCGGAGCTTCTCTGGAGGCTCATGTCACTGGCATCGCCGCAGGGTACGGGGCAGCCATCATGTTGATTCTGATGTCACGGTCCCAATGGCTGGAACGTGGCGTGGGTGCCCACCGGCTAGCGCGCTGGCATGCCTGGGGCGGGTCAGTGGTGATCATCCTTACTGTCGCGCACGCAGCTGCCGCCGTGCAGGCTTGGGCGATGGCCAGATCGATCGACCTTGTGGCAGCGACCAGGGACGTGCTCAAACTTCCTGGGCTAACGACCGCCTTGGCCGGCACCGTGATTCTCGCGCTTGTCGAACTTACCTCGCTCCGAGTTGTGCGGCGCCGCATCTCGTACGAGGGATGGCATTTTTTGCACCTGCTTACCTATCTGGCTGTGGCGTTGGGTTTTGCCCATCAACTGGCGGGGAACGACCTTGCTGAACGGAGGTGGCTGCAGATTGCCTGGAGTCTGCTGTACACCTACGCGTTTGCGCTGGTGCTGCGGTGGCGGATACTCCAGCCCCTCTTCCAGCTGGCGCGGCACCGGCTCAGGGTCGAGCAGGTGCAGCAGGAGTCCCCTGACGTGATGAGCGTGCTGATGTCTGGTCAGCATTTGGAAGAGCTTCGGGCCGAGCCAGGCCAGTTCTTCCGCTGGAGGTTCCTGACCCGCAAGACCTGGCGCTCGGCGTACCCGTTTTCACTCTCTGCACCGCCGACCCCCGACCAGCTGCGGATCACCATCAAGGCGCGCGGCGACGGGACGCGGGGGATCTTCGACAGCCCTGTTGGCACCTTGGTGTTAGCGGAAGGCCCGTACGGTAAGATCACCAGCTGGCGTCGTCGCAGGCCGCGCGTGTTGCTGATCGCCGGCGGCGTCGGGATTACCCCGATGCGCGCTCTGTTCGAGGTGATCGACCTCCCTGGCAAAGACGTCACGCTCGTCTACCGCGCCTCAAGGGAACAGGACTTAGTCCTAAAGCACGAACTCGATGAAATTGCCGAGCGCTCCGGCGCGCGGGTCGTCTATCTGGTCGGTCCGTCCAGCGATCCCGCGAACGAGATGAGCGCAGACGCACTGAGCCGGATCGTCGGCGACCTCAGCGATCACGACGTCTATCTGTGCGCCTCACCCCGACTCGCCGCCCGGGTACGCGACTCGCTGATGGATCGCGGTTTCCCACGCCACCAACTCCACGAGGAGCGCTTCAGTTTCTAGATCTGCGCACTTCAGGGCAGCTCTCCTTGCCCTAAAAGTGGTTAGAAACGACAGGGGTGCCAGGGCAGGCGGATTTAGGCCGGTCATCGCAACACTTATGGATTTGTCGGGTTGGACAATAGCGATCAAGCGCTTCGGCGAGGATCCGCAAGCCGAGGCGTTCGCGGGGTCACTTGTTGAGCTCGCGTAAGTCATTCTTACTCAATCAGACATCTGGCCCGATGACGCCGATCAGAATTGGGCGAGCTGCGGAAAGGGCGTGTCTAGTTGCTTGCGCGTCGGATACGCCGATTGAGGCGGCGCTCAAGCCGTGAAGATGCTTCCGCAGAGCTCATTGCCGCCGGGCCGCAACTGGCGCGGCGGCCGTTAGAAGGGCTGCCCGCGCACGAGACGGAGCAAGGCCTGACCTTCTCAGACACGCCACCGGGCCGAGAAGCCTAACGGCCCAACTCCGGGGGCACACGCGAGAAATACGGCGCAGTCCTTGCTCGGCTACCAAGAGAACAAATGACCTAGTCAAAGCAATATTAAGGTGGTGGAGCTAAGGGGACTCGAACCCCTGACCTTCTCGTTGCGAACGAGACGCGCTACCGACTGCGCCATAGCCCCGCGGACCGGGTAGGCCGATCAGTACGGAGACTTTACCACCGTCAGGCAGAAGCAGACTTCCGCGTTTCTCCGCCAGCAGTCTCCTGCGATGAGGGCGAAGTTGACGCAGGCGCATCTGCGGTAACCGGCCCCTCATGGGGCGCTGAAGACCCGACGCCAGGCCCTGACAGATCGATCGTTCGTACGGTTCGCGGCGCCAGCGGCTTGGAGACATAGGTCGGCATGGTGATCGGGATGGGGTCCCATAAGGGGCCCGGTTTCGACGCCACCCTCTTGTCGCTCGACCCATGCACCTCTATTCCACTTTTGGGAAAATCCTTGCGGCTGAGGAAGATCGTGGACTCATTGCTGCCGTGAAGGATTTCCCGATAACGGGCGTCATGGCTTCTCCGCATGATTCCCACGCTGATCCGAGCTACCAGAACAAAGATCAACAGCAGTCCGCCTGGAACCGCGGTACTCCACCAGGGAACCAGGTGCACCGCACAAAAGCCGATCACTCCACTCAACATTGCCAGCAGCGAGACCAGCACCCGGGAACGCCTCGACGCAGCCAGTTGTTCCAACCTGCGCAGGTCCTTGATCGCGGCGCGCCTAGTCTGCGGGGTCGACACCTCGAAGGGGGCTATCTCTTCAAGATCATGATCAAGGAGCGGCGCAGTGCCGTGTCGGACGATACGCATTGAGTCGGAGAAGCGATCAACTGGATCGGATTGATCAAGCTCTTCATCATCGTCGCGGCGACGTACGAAATGCGGGACGAGATACGCCAGCCACGCCATAGCGATGGCAGCAAAGATCACACCGGTCGTCCCCACACCCAGACGGTACGGGGCTACCCACGGTCCCTAGGTGATCTTGAGCGGTGTGTCGCAAGAAACGGATGTGACAGATGTTGTGACTCGCAACTAAGTACGAATTCAGCGCTGACGAAGGTTTTCCCATCGCTGCAGCAAGCCCTCCGGCACTTCTTCGGCGTTCAGCGCGAAGACCAGATGATCTCGCCAGTCACCATCGATATGTAGATAGCGCGGCCGCAACCCTTCGGGCCGGAAGCCCAGTTTGGCGACCACGCGAAGGCTCTTAGTGTTCTCGGGCCGGATCGCAATCTCTATCCGATGCAACGACATCACGCGAAAGCAGTAGTCGACCGCCAGCGCCACCGCGGTCGGGATGATGCCACGTCCAGCCAGTGACTGATCAACCCAATAACCGATCTGACCCCACGATGCCGATCCGCCAACGATGCCGCTGACGGTCAGCTGCCCCGCAAGCCGCGGCTTGGCACGGTCGGACGCCTCGTCGTAGAAGACCAGCCACGGCAGCATCCGTCCGTCTCGAGCCTGCCGCGTAACCGAGCGGACCAATCCCGCGTACGTCGACGGCCCAACTTGGGAACCTGGCGGGAGCGTGGCCTCCCAGGGTCGCAGCCAAGCCGCGTTCTCGCGCCGCACCCGCTCCCAGGCGGCCCGGTCTCGATGCCGTAACGGGGCGAGGATCACAGGCCCATGGCGCAGGGTGACCGGCCAACGGTGGCGATCGAAGCCACCAAGCCCATGAAGCCCGTGGGGCTGCTGGTCCAGGCTCGCCATGTCAGTGATCGCCGCCCCGCAACTGGCTGACTGCGTGGCTGAGGACTGGCCCGAGTACGATCATGCCGTCTCGGGCGCCGCCACTCGAGCCAGGCAAGTTCACGATCAAGGTTTGACCCGCGACGCCAGCAATGCCACGGCTCAGCACCGCTGTCGGCACACCATGATCAACTCCATACTGAGCGATCGCGGCCGCGAGCTGAGGGACTTCGCGCTCCACCACCGCCCGCGTTTGCTCCGGGGTTTGATCATGAGGAGTCAATCCGGTGCCGCCCGTGGTGATCACGACCGCATGACCGGCGGCCACCGCATCCCGCAGCGCCACACCGACCGTATCCCCGTCCGGCACTATCACGGGAGTCGCCACCTTAAAACCAAGATCATCAAGAGCGGCGACGATGATCGGCCCAGATCGATCCTCATAGACACCCGCAGCAGCGCGTGTCGAAACAGTGATCACGAGCGCACTCTCGCTCATGAATCGGCCTCGCGTGTCCAGTCACCTCTGCGCCCTCCGGACTTGGACACCACCCGTACGTCGCTGATCACCGCAGCTCGATCGACGGCCTTGATCATGTCGATCACCGCCAGTCCGGCAACGGCGACCGCCGTCAGCGCCTCCATCTCCACCCCGGTTCGCTCAGTCGTCTTAACCGTTGCCGTGATCTCGACGCCTTCCTCGACGAGCTCCGCGCTGACATCGACGCCGGTGATGAACAGTGGATGACACAACGGAATGAGATCCGGAGTTTTTTTAGCCCCTTGAATGCCAGCTATCCGGGCGACGGCAAGTGCGTCACCCTTTGGCACCGTGCCATCCCTAAGCGCAGCGACACATTCGGCGCTCAGCAGCACCCGGCCTGCCGCAGTCGCCGACCGTGCGGTGACGGCCTTATCGGAAACGTCGACCATGCGCGCGTCCCCACTGGCGCTGAGATGCGGAAAACGGCCCTCGGTCACCGCTGCCCCCTTTACTCAGCTAGGAGACTCGTCGAGCAGCCATACGTCGACCTCCTGGCCCGCCGCAACGAATTCGGTGTCTTCAGGCAAGATCACCAGTGCATTTGAGCGGGCAAGATCGCCGAGCAGATGGGAGCCGTGTCCACCGGCCAGCTCCACCTGCCAATTGGCCGAGTCTCCGGCCCTGATGATGCCGCGCGCCAATTGCAGACGGCCGGGAATGGAGGAGATGTCATGCGCCGCTTCACATTTCACCATTGAGCGGACGTACGGCCGCGCGCCCATCAGCTTGCGAATGACCGGCCGCACGAACGCTTCAAAGGACACAAAGGCACTCACGGGGTTCCCTGGGAGCATGATCATCGGGACTCGATCATGACCAATCAACCCGAAACCTTGCGGCTTTCCTGGCTGCATCGCAACTTGGATGAAGTCGCAGGCTCCCATCTCAGGCATTACGGCTTTCACGATGTCGAAGTCCCCCTGACTGACTCCGCCGGTTGTCAAGATCAGATCGGCCCGCAGCAGTTGATCAGCGATCAATCTCTTCAGCGAGTTGCGATCATCGATGACCTGCCCGACGCGGTACACCTGGGCGCCGGCCGCCTTGGCAGCGGCTGCCAGCAAGTATGAGTTCGAGTCGAAGATCTGCTGCTCATTTGTGAGCTCCAGTCCTGGATCAACAAGCTCCGACCCAGTCGAAATGACCACTACTCGGGGTCGCGGCCGAACCAGCACCTTGTCTACGCCGATGCCCGCCAAGACGCCGATGTCGCGTGGGCCTAAATGATCACCCTCCCTCAAGAGCCGGGTACCCACCTTGATGTCCTCCCCAACTCGACGGATGTGCTGTCCGACGACGCTCGGGACAAAGATCTTGACGTCGCTCTCCCCACGATCGGTGCTCTCGTACGGGACGATGGCGTCGGCATCGACCGGCACCGGCGCGCCCGTCATGATCTTCATCGCAGTACCGGGAGACAGCCGATGCAGCGCGGCTTTTCCAGCCGCAATCTCCCCGACCACCGGCAGGCTCAGCGGCGCATCCTCGGTGGCCTCAGCGACATCCTCGGCGCGTACCGCATAACCATCCATGGCCGAATTGTCGAATCGCGGCAGGTCAATGCCGGCCACGATGTCTTCGCAGATGTGGAGGCCTACCCCGTCGAGGATGTGTTGGCGGAAGGCGCGTAGCGGGGTGACGCAGCTGAGCAGGTACTGCCGGTGCGCCTGCATCGAGCGTAACTGGCCACGATCCGGCTCCGGCGGTTTCGGCAGCGGCTCGAATTGCGACACGACAGACTCCGCTTCTTCGGTTCTCTTACGAGTGAACAACGGCATGTTCCACACAGTAATGGTGGTTTGATTGCCTCGCTCGCCAAGCTCGCTGTGCCCAATCGCTCGATCCGAGTTGCCCAATCGGTTCCAAAGAGATGATCATGGGCGCCGACACGCTGGCGCGCCGCCAACCGTTTGGGCCGCCAGCGCGACTAGGCTGGGTGCGTGCAAACCCGGCCAGAGGCCGCCGACCTAGCGGCGATGGATGCAATCGACGCTGCCGCCATCGCCGGGGCCAAGCAAACGCTCCGGAAAGCCATCACGTTCCGGCGTGACTCCCGCACGAGTCATCAGCGACAGCATCACGACAACATGCGGATGTCTCAGCTCGAATCGGCACTGCAGGACCGGATTCCCGATACCGTCGCAGCCTACCTATCCCATGGCTCCGAGCCGGATACGCTCCAGCTGGTCGCCTGGCTGGCGGCTAATCGGGTTCGCGTTTTGCTCCCAGTACTGTCGCATCCGATTGGTGGTCGTCTGGACAAGCCGGCGTGGGCTGCCTATGAAGGTCCGGATTCATTGCGGGTCGGCGCGTACTCGATCTTGGAGCCGACCGGCGAGGTGGTGCCGAGCGAGCAGCTTCCCGAGGCCGAACTGATCATCTGCCCGGGGCTCGCGGCGAATCTGCACGGTGACCGTTTGGGACGAGGCGGCGGCTGGTATGACCGGGCGCTTCGTCACGCGTCCCAGAGTGCGCCGCTTTGGGTGCTGCTGAATGACGACGAGGTGCTGCACACGATTCCGGTCCATGCCTGGGACCACCGTGTGGATGTAATCGTGACACCAACCCGCATGATCACTTGCGAGCCGTCGGTCCTCTGCAACCTGTGACCCTTTAACTGATCAACGGACCGAGAAGCCAAATTCGCCGCGCGGCTCCTCTTCGATGATCTCCAGCTTGATCACTTTCGCTCGTGGCGGGCCCTGTCGAGTCCAATCAATGAGTGCCTGGACGGCAGTCGGCTCGCCCTCGAACACTGCTTCCAGTGCGCCGTCCTCACGATTGGTGACCCAGCCGGACACCTCGCGGGCCCAAGCCTCGCGTCGACAACTGTCCCGGAAGAACACGCCCTGGACACGGCCATGGGCCACCACCCGACGACGGATCACGACACCAGTCTGGATCATGCAGCGTTCAAGTCAGTTGATGATCTGCGTTTCCACGCCGAGGAGCGCATACGTGCCGACCGCTCGCGCATCGCGCGTCATTAGCTTCAGGCCGTGCTCGTGTGCCGTTAGACCGACCAGCCCGTCATATACCGCGCCGCCACTGATCTTGAGTCTGCCAAGCGTTCGATGAAGTTCACAGGCGGCTTTGTCCGACAACGTCACCGAAGCACCAAAGTTTGTATCGATCAGCTGCACAGCATCCGCCGGTGTTACCCGAGCATCACCTGGCAGACGGGTCAATACGGCATAGCTCTCAGCGAGCGATTGGCCGGTCAGCCGTGGACGCAGGCCGCGCATTGCCGCACGTACGAGCGCGTGATAGCTGTGAGAAAGCATGATCAGCGGGAGCGCGACACTGGTATCGACGGCAACAACGACGTCGTGCGGATCGGTCACCGCCGCAGCGAATCGATCAAGCCGAAGATCATCTCATCGGTGACAACAGTGTCCGATTCAGCAACCAGTTGGCCATCGACCTCAACAATTCGTGCAGTGCGTCCGCCCGGCACGATCTGCAGTCCGCCCCCATAGATACTCACGTCAACCTCGCCACCATCACGCAGACCCAGGGCCTCACGGAGGGGTTTCGGGACCACGAGCCGACCCGCCTTGTCCATGGTCAACTTCATGGTTCGATCGTACCATTCTCGAACCATTAAGGGTCGCCTGGTGAGTCGGCTCAGCTAGCTGGCAAGAGTTCCTGGTGAGTCTCGGTACGAGCCTCCACCGCTCCCGGCGACGACACGAACGGCCAAAGTTGCTGATTGGCCCAGAGCTCGATTTGGTCGTCATAGTGACGGTTGTACGCGTGACCAGACACCCCGCTCTGGTTCACCCAGCGCGACGCATCGAGATCACCAAGATCAATAAGCATGCGCATTGTCGGACCCTCGGTTACGGCATAGCCCTCCCGATCGTCGTAGGCCATCGCATTGACGACCGCTGGACCACCACCGAGCTGATAGTCGCCTCGATTGAAAAGGTCTTCGATCGGCTTGATCCCACTCACGCCCAACGTTTGATTATGCAGCCGTACCTTGTGCAGCTTCCCCCACTGCCACTGATCGGTATCGCGGGCCATCAGCGAGGTGATTTCCTTTCGGGCGTTGATCATCGCCGCCAGCAGAATGTCGTCCCTGGTTTCGATCTTGTCTTTAGTCGTGACATCGTCCCACCACGGGTTCCTTGGCTCGTTCAGCAACATCGTGACAACGGCATACCAGCGATCGCCGCCTGTCGGCCAAAGCTCTTCGGGCAGTTCGTCGCGGAAGGTGAGTTTGAAGATGTTGTGGCAGATCACATTGAAATACGCTGCGGCCGCCGACTCCTTGCTCGCGGAGTAGTCCCAGCCAACGAGCGTCCGTTGGCCCTCGACAACCCACGGGTCGGAAACTCTGATCTTGAGCAGAAGCGGGGCCAGGTCCTCCGCAAACCGAATTGTGTCGTCGTAGAAGATCTGTTCGGCGCTGTCCATGGTCAGTGGCGGAGCATCACGCAGCCTCTCAATGATCTCTTGGCTGCGCCACCCGTAAGAGAATGTCGACCCGATCGGATAGGGATACTGCGTACCGATCACCTGCTGATTGGCGGCGACAATGAAGCCGCTCAGTGGGTTCTCAACATAAGGCAGCTTTGCAAACGGGACCGTGCCACGCCAGCCGTAGCCTGGATCCCAGCCAGGCGCGGGCTTGGTGCCGTTACCTTTCCGGCGAAGCGGTACGGCGCCGGCCAGCTGATATCCGATGTTGCCAGCAGTATCGGCGTAGATCAGATTTTGTGATGGGGCGCTCACCAGCGCTGCCGCCGCTCGAAATTCCGTGAAGTTCTGAGCTTGGTCGAGACCCAGTAGCGCGTCCATCGTGCGGCCGGGCTGAAGCGCTGTCCAGCTCAAGGCGACCGCGTACGGACCAGTGGGTGTTGCGGGATCGGCCCTGCTGGCCGATACCTGTTGCAGCCGTTGATCAACATCGGAGAGGAGTGGTCCGTGCCGGGAGGATCGGATTCGTACGGTTCGCGGTTGATCTTCACCGCGAACACGGATGTCCTCAGTGATCACCCGAAGCGGCACAAACTTGTCGCCTTCCCGTACGGTGTCGCCCCGCACATCCTCCAGATACAGGTCCTGGGCATCCACAAAGCTGGTGGTGAGGCCCCAAGCGATCTTGGTATTCTTGCCGATTACGACGCCTGGCACAGACGCCATACTGAAACCGGAGACATCGAACGAGCAGGCTGCCGAGAGTGTTCGGCAGTGGAGGCCCAGCTGTGCAAAGACCGACGGTATGGATGCGGGCAAATGTGGATCGTTGGACAAGATCGCTTTGCCGCTTACGGTGCCGGATCCGGCCACAGCCCAGGAGTTCGATCCTGTGGCACCGGCGCCCGAACCTTTGCCAAGTAGCCGAGGGATCGAGGAATTGTTCTTGGCGACGTTTTCCAGCGCGCCGCTCGCCTTACGCAATTGATCAACGCTCAAGGCATCGGGCAACGGTCGAGCGGAGCCGCGGCTGGCGTCCGGATCAAACGCCTTGCCAACGACGTCTCCACGGCGAAGGATCGGCGCCATGTCGTCATTGAGCGGATAGCGCGGAAAGAGGCTTGCCGCACGAGCCCTCCCCAATTTGCCGGTGACGATCGCCCGCTCCGCTTCCTCATCAAGGTTCGACCCCAGATTCCAGGCCATCACTTTCAGCCAAGACACTGAATCGGCAGCGGTCCACGGTTGGGGCTTGTATTCCAAGCCCTGCAACCTCAGCACGGAGTACTCAAGCGAAAGATCACCACCGACTCGATCACCGATGTAGGCGTTCACGCCAGCCGCGTAGGCATCGAGGTAGCGGCGTGTGGACGGCGCTAGAAGCGCCAACTCCTGGTCGGCGACCCGCCGCCAACCAAGGGTCCGGATATAGGCGTCGGTCTCGAACTGCGACCCGCCAAACAGTTCAGAGAGCCGTCCAGCGGCGAGGTGGCGACGGAAATCCATCTCGAAGAAGCGATCCTGCGCCTGCACATAGCCCTGCGCCAGAAACAGATCTTCCGGATTGTCGGCATAGATCTGCGGTACTCCGTAGGAATCGCGCAGTACGTCAACCCGGCCCTTGAGTCCGGGCACCATCAAGCGGCCGGACGTTTCGGGGAACGACTTTCGCACCATCGCGATGCCCACGCTGCTCAATCCGGCCAGCGCAAGCACCAGCACGATCGCGGTGAAGATCGGCCAGCGTGGCATGCGACGCACCGTCAAACTCTAATGTCCGCAGCTGTGTTGTCGTTGGCACAGACCGGCCGCATCACGAGAAACTGACACAGTGAGCGGTTCGGCTGAGGTTGCAAGTTCGCCAGCAGATCTGCTGCGAACCGTTGCGACGGCGTACGGCCTCAAAACGCCGCTGCCGGCGAAGCGACTGTCTGGAGGCTATGCGAACGACGTCTTCCTTCTGGATGGCGAGCGGCCTGTCGTCATGCACGTCAAGCATCCGCCTATCGATCTCCGCAGCCTGACCTGGGAACATCGGCTGCTGGAGCTGCTCAGCGATCGACTGCCAGAGGTTGCCGCACCCTTGCCGATGGACGAACCTTTCTGCTGCATGACGAACAGCCGGTTTGGCTGACGCCCTATGTGCTAGGTCGCCAGGCGGACGCCGTTGATCGTCGCGCGGTCGCGTCGGCCCTCGGCCAGCTGCACGCTGTCGACATCGACATTGCTCCGCGGCCCGCGCGGCTGAGACTGAGCGAGTTGCCGATTCCGCCGATCAGACAGATGCCGCCTGAGTTCGATAGCTGGCTTCCGCTTATTGCCCAAGCCCGCAGTGATGCAATCCAGCTGATCGCAGGGATCGCGAAGACGCGATCAATCACCGTCGGGGTGACGCATAATGACATCTTCCCAGGAAATGTCTTGGTGCATGAGCGCCGCGTGACGGCTCTGCTGGACTGGGAAGAGGCAGACCTCGACTGGCTGGTGTGGGATCTCGCATCCAGCATCGGGCCGTTCTGCAGTACGCCAAACGGTGGCCTAAGTATGAGTGCCACGGAGGAGTTCGTTGATAGCTATCGCGCTTCCGGCGGTCGGGTTCCGCCTGAGGAAGACGATCTCATTGTGCCGCTGCTGCAGGTCAAGCGCGTCCTTGAAGTGCTCCGCGCACCTACTGATCGCCATCCACGCTGGGATTATCAGCTCGCTAACCTGCGGACCTACGAGCTCCTTAGCTAACGGCACAGCCGGACTTATCAGAGCCAGGCGATTACGGTTAGCAGTCGGTATGCTTGAGTGCTAAGTTGCGGTTGAAACCTTCGAGGACATCGATGCCCACCTACCAGTACCGCTGCACTGAGTGCGGCGAAGATCTTGAGGCCGTCCAGAAGTTCATCGACGCGCCTCTCAGCATTTGCCCGGCCTGTGGCGGCCAGCTGCGAAAGGTCTTCAACGCCGTCGGGGTGGTGTTCAAGGGCTCTGGCTTCTATCGCACCGATAGCCGGAACGGATCACATAACGGAGATCGCGGTGAGTCTGGATCCTCGGAGAAGAAGTCTGGAGCTGAGACTAAATCTTCTGACAAAGAGCCAGCCAGCACCGGATCGGCGTCGACCAACTCCAGCAATGGCAGGCAGCCGGCCTCCAGCGGAGCATCATCCACAGAGCAGAAGTCGGCGTCTAGCTAGTCCTGTGGACGACGCGCACGATTCGCGCGCGCATCCTTAGTCTCCCGGCATGACGAACTGCCCACCTGTACGTCCCACGTTGCCGTCACACCTATGCGAACGGTGACGCCTCGACGACGCCGACCGCTGCACACACTTGCCCGTGCCGCATCCTGGCATCGTCGGAAGCTCGCGGTGGTAGCCGCTATCGCTGCGGTCCTCACCGGTATCTCCGCGGCGGCACCGGAGGGCCCGGCCATGATCACGGTTGTTAAGGCGAAGTCTCAGTTGCCTGGCGGCACGGTCCTTTCCGCAGCGGACCTCGCTGTCGATCGCGTTGTCGCGGCCGATGTGCCCGAAGGAGTCGTGACCGACCCAAATGATCTTGTCGGCAAGACGCTGGCGGGGCCAGTCGCGGAAAACCAGATGATGACGCCGCTCACCACCACCGCACCGCGTACGAGCGTTCCGGCTGGTCATGTGATGGCGCCGCTCAGACTTGCCGACGCAGCACTTACCGCGTTGTTACGGCCGGGCGATGTGGTCGATGTGGTTGCCGCGGACACCGATGGCGAGCAGCCGGCCGTGGTGATCGCCGCAGGTGCTCGGGTCGTCACGGTGCCAGAGCTGCCGGACGATCGGGCGGGACCCGGTCCAGACGGTGGTTTGGTGCTGATCGATGTAGATGCTCAAACGGCGGCAGTTGTCGCCCAGGCGGCCGCATCGGCGACTTTAAGCATCATCTGGCGATAAGTCGCTTGTCAGAACCCACGCCCGTATGGCGTCAAGAAGGGAAGAGTTGGCCGCTGCGCATCCCGCCTGCAGGCGCAGATAGCTTCTGTCCGTTAATCCACCATCGGTCGTGCTTGATCAGTGAGCGTTGAGCCAGCGGCGATGATCTGTGAGACTCCCCGATCCTCCAGATCTACATCACCCACGACACGGACACCGGCCTCGAAGGTCCAATCCCCCTTCACGGCAAGAGAACGCGCCTCCTTGAGCGAAGGCGCGCCCGCGGGGAATCGTTGATCAAAGTCAGCAATGATCTTGTAGTACCTGTCATCAAGATCGACAACAGGCATCGGATCAGCCACCGCGGTGAGAGTTCCGCTGGCTTCCAGCTGGTACGCGTCCGACCGGAGCACCAGCAAATCATTGGTGGTCTTGACAGGCAGGAACCGATCGCGACCGACCCCGATGGCGGTCGCGCCCTCGAAAACCTCGACCGCAGCGCCCATTGCGGTCTCGATCTGGATGACCTTGGGCGAGGCCGGCTCAGCCGGATCGACGGTCTTCTCGTTCTTGATCAAGGGAAGGCCTAGTATTCCCCGCCGCTCTCGCAATGTGCGGTCAAGGACCTGAAGATCGAACCACAAATTGTTGCAGTGGAAGAACGGGTGCCGGAATTCATCGGTAAAGAAGTGCATCTCCTCCTTGGGCGTCTGGGCGGTATCCCGCAAGATCAACTGACGGTCGGATTTGCGAATGGCAAGGTGTCCGCCTTTACGATCGGCGGCGGTACGCCGGCATATCTCCGCCGCATAAGGCGCACCGCTGGCCGCAAACCAGCCGGCGATCGTGGCATCAGGCCCCGCACCGAGATTGTCGGAATTAGACACCGAGGCATAGCGATAGCCCAGGGCCAGCAGGCGATCCAGGATTCCGGAAGTTGCGAAAGCGGTATAGAGATCACCATGCCCAGGCGGACACCACTCCAGAGTCGGATCGGTCGGCCATTCGGCTGGCGTCAGGTCGTCCGCCCTGAGTTTGGGCTCCTGGTTCTGCAGAAAGCCAAGATCAAGTCCAGCAATGGCAAGATCATCGTACGGCGCGAGCGCCGCCAGAGTGTCCTTATGGGTTCGGAAGCTGTTCATGAACAGCAGCGGCAACTGGATCCGGTACGCAACACGCGCGTGGCGTACCTGATCAACAATGATGTCCAGGAAAGTCTTGTCCTTGCGCACCGGCAACAGCGATTTGGCTTGGTCCATGCCCATCGACGTGCCCAAACCACCATTCAGCTTGATGATCACCGTTTGCTCGAGGGCTGCCGCAGCATCGTTTTCGCTGATGGCGACATCCTTTAACATCGGCGGATCCATCAGAGGTTCGATCGTGTCCTCTGGGATGAACCCACTGACTCCTTCCTCAAGCTGCCGATAGTAGTAAGTGAAGACATCAATTGCCTGCTGTGGGACCTCGGCAGTGGCCATCTTCTCCTGGGCTTGCTTCAAACCCGACTCACTCATATCTAGATCCTAAGGAGATGCGATCGGGTGGCGCTGAAGTTCCAGCTCAACTACTACTTCTTCTCCGGCGGGAGCGGAGGAGCTACTGCCCCCATAAGCGCCAGAGTTGCCTTGTTGATCTCGGCCTGCGCGGCCGACCGCTCAATCGTTGGTACTCCATCGCCGGGCTGGTCGCCATAATCGCCAAATGAACTGTGCACCGCTCCGTTGATCACGACGAATGACGCATTGGGCGGAACGTTCGCCCTGGAGGCTTCAATGTCAGTGGGTGTAGCGAGTCCGTCCGAGCTACCCGATATCGAGACCATTTTGAGGTCATTGCGGATGATCGGGTTCGCCGGATAGGAAGCGTAGAGCACCAAGCCCGCAACCCGATCATCGTCGTCAGCCAGCGAGGCCGCCACGGTACCGCCCAGTGAATGCCCTCCAACAACCCAATGGGCGATCTCGGGATGGAGATCGAGCACCTTGCGCCCATGATCAGGATCGAGCAGCGCGAGACCGAACGGTTCCTTGAGCACAGCAACGAGGTAGCCGGCCTCTGCCAGGGGGCGAAGGACGTGGGCGTACGCCCGGGAATCGACTCGGGCTCCGGGCACGAAAACAACCCCGGTCGTGGGTCGGATCACCTCGCCCGCTGAATCTTCTCTAGCCGAGACCAGTTCATACCAGCCGAGTCGGTCGGCGAACCGCACGCCTTTTTCGGAGCGGAGAGCCGCAGTAGCGGTCGGCGTCGCGACGAATGGCCGCGCGTAGATCAGCACAGCGACGAGAAGAAAGCACAAGACGAGCAACGGAACCGCCACGATGATGCGCCAATCAGTCCGCCGCGTGACTTGCACGGAAGTCTGGTGGGCTGGAAGGTCAAGATCACGCTCGCGATCTTCCCGAGCTCCAACGGCCAGCGAGCCGACCGACCAAGCCACGGCCATGAACCCAAGCAAACCGCATGCCATGGCGGCGATGAGCATCACCGGTTGGCCGTTCAAGATCGCCGGCCAGCGCGTCCAGCCGAGCCAAACCGGCACGACGATCATGGCAAGGCCGAGCACTAACCACAGGAGCGCCAGTACGGTTCGACTCAGCGCTCCTGGCTGCCACATAGCGCTGAGTGTATGGCTTGTTTATATGTTTTGAAGGTATGTGATGTCTGCGACGCTCGCGTCGCATGCCCGGACAAGATCATCAATATCGACGAAGGCGCTGTAACCGTGGCCGCCGGCTCCCAAAGCCATTTGAATTGCTCCGCTCGCCGACGCTCGCTCCGCGCGGATCGCGCCGGGTAGCCGCCTACTTCGTCGTCACTCCGGGACGAAAAGCATGTCCCCTCGCTCCTCCTCAGGCACGGCAGCGCGCGATCCGAATTCGAATTGCCCCGGTCGGTCCGCACAGAAGCAGCTCTGCGGCTTCCTCGAGGCTCTGCGCAGCAGGCCGGCGTCGCAGTTCGACAGCTAATCCGCGTTGATCGGCAGCAGCCAGCATGCGTCGTACGCCCGCGGCCAGCTCATCGCTCATGATCATTCACACTAGGCCAGTTAGACACGCGCGGCTATGAGGACCTCGGCGATTGTACGGTGCGCGGGATAGATGTGGCCTTCGTGGAACCTGACAAGATCCCAAACCGCTACCTGAAGTACCCGTCCCAAGGTCCAGCCGGCAGCGCGCGACCGGTCCAGTTCGAGGACTTCTGTCATGAGATCGAATCGGCGCAGCAAGGCACGTGAGAGGTTGCTCGTCTTGATCAGATCCTCCCAGCGATTCCACAAAGCGGGCAGCAACTCAAACCCAGACTCACCGCTGAGCGGTTTCGGATCGATCGCCTTCCACTGCCGCTCGGCGTCCAACGTTGACAGCGTGTTGAAGTAGTGCAGATCCCAATGCAACAGCCGGTTGTCGAGTGAATCCGTTATCAACTCTTCGAATCGGGCCGCGCAGTTGATCAAGAGTTGACGCTCGTCAAGATCATCCGTTAGGCGGATTGCCTCCGCCGTCCCCGCCAAGGTGGCCGCCGCGATATCACTGAGGCGTCGCATGCCGGTAGGCGCAGGCACCGAGTTCAGCTGCACCAACAACTCCGCAATGATCTTGGCGGCGGCAAAGTCGTCCGGCATTGTCGACAGATCTCGCGAAGCATCAAGCCGCTCGAGCAGCATCGCTCCTGAAGTCGGGTCGTGCTCTAGCAGCCGCACCGCTCCCTGGCCAGCCCACGCCTGCAAAGCCGCAGGTTCACCACCGGTTTCGTCGTCCACCGGCTGCAGCTTCAGTACGGCCTTGGAACCGTCGCGGCACGCCACCGGGATGATCAGCGCAACAGCCCCGGATGTCACCGCGCCGTCTATCGCCAACTGCCATCGATCGAGACAGGCGATGGCCAGAGTCGGCAGCCCGGCAATCCAGAGCCGACCCTTCTCTCCGGAGTACTTCTCGTGCAACTCAGCCAACTCGGCTGGTACGACGACCTTCCTCTTGCGCGCCACCGCTTCAGGTGCGCCGAAGGTCGTTGGCGGTGCGGAGTACCGGTGGCCGAGTCAATGCCTGCGCGATGTCTCGGGCGCCCGTCCTGACGTGAAAAGTCGCGCTCTGCCCCGCGGTCAATGTGATGAGAGCGTCATCGACCTCGGCATCGGCGGCTGCTTGATCAGCTAGCAATGCAACATCGCGGGCGAGCGAGCGGGCTGTCACCGTGACGGCATAGCCGTCCTCGGCCTCCATGACGTCGACGGTGAACGGATCCGGTTCCAATGCCAATTCGATGTCCTCGACAAACGTGTGCACCCTGGTCAGATCCTCGAGGCGGGCAACCACGATCTCGGCCGTTGGGTCATCTGGCCTGGAAAGCTCCTCGGCAAGCGCAATCGGGATAACCGTTCTCGGCTCGACTGTGACCTCCACATCGACGTTTGCCAGAGCGACACCGTCGAGCCGCTCACGGCTCAGCAGCAGCTCGCCGCGCCAAGTTTGGTCGGTATCGTTGATCACAACGGCCAAGACGACGCCGTTCTCATTGCTGAAGATCACGTTGCGTGGTGCGAACGCCCGCCGCAGCGCGTACCACAGCGGCTTGGGTCGTCCTTCGGAGTCGATCGCCGCCCACGATGTGACCGGCCAGCAGTCGTTGAGCTGCCAGACAATCGCGCCCGCTGTTCTAGGCCACCATCGGCGGTAGTGATCAATTGCGTACCCGACCGCCCGTGCCTGATTGAGCTGCGTGGCCCAATGCCAATCGGCAAAGCTGTCCGGCACTCCAAGATGCGGGGCTAGGCCACGGTCGAGCTTGCCGTTGCCGTCGTCGGCCTTCTGATGCAGGAGGAAGTTCGGGTCGTTCTTCGGATCGTTCGCCGCATCCAGCGGACGCCCATCTGCCGCGTGCACCCAGTCGATCAAGGTTCGCCATGCCGGCGGAGCCTGAAATCCGAACTCAGAGCAGAACCGGGGAATCTCGCTGCGGTACGCCGTGTAGTCAATCCGGTTCCAGACCTCCCACTGGTGATGCGTGCCATGGTTGGGATCGTTGGGATGCACGCGCGGCGGATCGGCGCCTGGCGAATATGGACTGTTCTCGCTATACGGGCGAGTGGGATCAAGCTCGGACACAATGTTGGGAAAGAGCTCGTAGGCATACCGAGCGCCCCAGCTGCGGCTGTCGAGCCGCTCCTTCCAACCCCAGTCCTCATGACCCCACAGGTTCTCGTTGCCGCCGTTGAACACCACAAGCGAGGGATGCGGCGCGAGCCGCACCACGTTCTCACGGGCCTCCGCTTCGATTTCCTCCCAAAGCGGCGACTCCTCCGGATAGGCCGCGCAGGCAAGCAAGAAGTCCTGCCACACCAACAGTCCTCGCTCATCACAAGCGCGATAGAAGTCCTCGCTCTCATAGATCCCGCCACCCCAGACGCGGAGCAAGTTCACATTGGCGGCGCTGGCCTGGTCAAGCCGGCGCTCGATTCGCTCAGCAGTGATCCGGGTCAGAAAGTGATCATCAGGAATCCAGTTGACCCCTTTGACGAACACCGGCTGGCCATTGATCGAGATAGCGAACCGAGCGCCGACCCCATCCGGTGAGGTGTCCAGTTCGACGCTGCGGAAGCCGATCCCTCGCTGCCAGCGGTCGAGTTCTTGATCATCGCTAGCCAGTGTCACCGTGAGATCGGCCAATGGCTGCTCGCCATAGCCGACAGGCCACCAGAGTGGTGGATCGGGCACATCAACGACGAGCGTGGCGATGGTCGCACCCGCATCGAGCATGGCCTGGGCGCGCTGGCCGAGAATGTCCGCCGAGAGCGTCAATTGCGCTTCTGAACCGAGGCGCTCCAGCTCGATCCGCAGCTCGACCCGACCATTGCCAGTGCCGTCGAGTGTGACCAGTGGCACGACCTGAGCCAGTCGAGCGACGTTCCAGCGCTCTAACCGCACCGGCTTCCAGAGACCGGCGGTGCGCAGATCAGGCCCCCAATCCCAGCCGAAGCTACAGGCCATCTTGCGGACGAAGTTGAAAGGCGCATTCGGGTACGCGCTGGGCCGGTCTCCGAGTCGTCGCCGTTCAGCTTCGGCGTAGCTGGTCGCCGAAGCAAGATCAACTTCGAGTTCTACCGGTTCGCCGGCGAGATGTGATGAGATGTCGAAGCGGTACGAGCGGTGCATGTTGTAGGTGCGTCCCAGCTCAACTTTTTCTCTGCCGTGCCTCAGCCGGACGGTTCCCACAGTGTCAATGCCCTCGAAGACCAGATCGACCCGCTCTCCGGGCCCACGCGGCTTAAGGGCGACATCCTGTGGATCCAAAACCCTCGCATAGCGCCAATCGATCTCATACATCCATCTCAGGGCCGCCTCGTTACCGTCCAGGTAGGGATCCGGAATGAGGCCGGCCGCCATCAAGTCGGTGTGCACACAGCCCGGAACCTTGGCCGAATAGATCTCGGGCACGCGTCTCCCAGGGTCGCCACCAAGGGCATGGACGGTCCAGCCCGTGCGCAAATCCGAGCGCCGCATCTCCGGCCGAGATCTGGCTCTTAGGCGAGCTCACCCGCCTGCTGCAGCTCATCGCGCAGGTCGTGCAGCTCAAGCTCCTCGTGCAGCTTCGGCACATCGGCGAGGAGGCGTTTGGTGTACTCGTGCTGCGGGTTGAAGATCACCTCGTCAGTCCTGCCCTGCTCCACCATGACCCCATGCTCCATGACCAGCACCCGGTCCGCGAGGTAGCAGGCCTGGCCGATGTCGTGAGTGATGAACAGCACCGTCATCCCAAGCTGATCGCGGAGGTCCTTGAGGACGTTGAGGACGTTGACCCGGAGCGACGCATCGAGCATCGATGTCGCCTCGTCCGCAACCAGCAGTTCCGGCTGCATCATGAGGGCTCTTGCGATCATGACCCGCTGCCGCTGACCGCCGGAGAGTTGGTGGGGATAGCGGTCCAGCACGCTGGTATCCATGCCCACGTAGCCGAGGGACTCCTCTAGGCGCTCCCGGCCGACCTCCTTGCCGACCATCAACATTGAACGGTCCAGCAGCTTGCCAACAGTGAAGAACTGGTTGAACGAGGAGAACGGATCCTGAAACACCGCCTGCACGTCACGCCAGTATTCGGTGCGAGCCCGCCCCTTGAGGTTCGTGACATCTTTGTCCAGGAAGATCAACTTGCCGGACGTGATCGGCATCAGGCCAAGCACCATCCGGGCGATCGTCGACTTACCTGAGCCGCTTTCGCCAACGATGCAGGTGACCTGTCCCTTCTCGAGGCCGAATGAGACATCCTTGACGGCCTGGACCTGATTCTTGCCGTGACCGAATGTCTTGACGATGTGCTCAGCCCGGTAGATCACTTCAGTCATGGATGAATCACCGCCGGAGCGTCGAAGAGGGAGCGATCGAAACTACTCATTCCCTCGATTCTGGTGTTCGCGTACGCCGGTTCTGGTGCCAGCACCGAACTCATCAGCGCCTGCGTATAAGGGTGTTCAGGACGCTCGACCACGATCTCGGTGGGTCCCAATTCAACGATCTTGCCCTGGTACATCACTGCGATTCGGTTCGCAGCTGTGCGCAGCACCGGCAGGTCGTGGGTCACGAAGATCACCCCGGACATGATCCGTTCCTTGAGCATCTCCAGCAGCATCTCGATCAAGATCTTCTGCGAGGTGACGTCAAGCGCAGAGGTGGGCTCATCGGCGACCAGCAGCCGCGGATTGAGCAGAGTGCTGATGATCGTGACCGTGCGCTGCTTCATACCGCCGGACAGCTGGTGCGGGTACGCGTCGAGGACCCGAGCCGGCAAGCCCAATGTCGTGAGACGATCCCGCGCGCGGTCGAGCGCCTCTTCCTTGGAGATCTTGCTATCGTGCGACCGCATGACGTCGTAGATCAGATGACGTATTCGTTTCGTAGGACTGACCGAGTTCATCGCGCCCTGCGGCAGCATCGAAACCACGGCTCCGCGCCAAGTACGCGGAATCTTGGCATGGCCACCGAGCTCCTGGACCTGGCCGTCGATCTCGAGCGTGCCTTGCTCTACGTGCAGCGGCGGCCGAGCGATGAGCGAGATGATCGAGCCGAGCGTGGTCTTGCCACTTCCTGACTCGCCGGCCAGCCCGAGAACCTCGCCCTCCTCGATCTTGATCGACACGTCGTTGACGGCCACCACATCCGCGCCTTCGGTGTAATAGACCCCGCGAATGTTCTCCGCATTGACCAGGGTGCCCATTAGCGCTCCTGTCCCGCTGAGACCGGTGTCTCGAGGAAGCCCCCGCTTCCAACCGGCCCGGCGTCGTCGCCCTCGATTGGCGTCTCGAGCTCCGTGCCCTCTTTGACGGCCTTCTTGCGCGCCGCCCGACCGCGGCGTAACCGCGGATTGAAGACCTCATTGAGGCTAGACTGCAGCAGCAGCAAGGAGAAAACGATCAAGGTCAGCATCAATGTCGGAGGCACGAACGCCCACCAGGCTCCCGTCCGCACGGACCCCCACTGGATGGCCCAATAGAGCATGGTGCCCAGGCTGGTTGTGTTCGAGGCACCCAGGCCGAGCATGCTCAGCGTGGACTCGAACAAGATAGCGCCAGAGATCTGCAGGATGCAGGCCATGACCACGTACGAGAGCAGGTAAGGCAGGACGTCGCGGCGCAGGATTGACCAGAACCCGGCACCGGAAAGCTTCGCTACGTCGATGTGTTCTCGGGTTCGGATGCTGCTGGATTGCGCACGTACCGCGCGAGCCACCCAGAACCAGGCAGTAAACCCGATCACGAAAGCCAGGGTGTAGAGATTGCGTTTCGGCAGTGACACCGAAACCAAGATGATGATCACTAGCACCGGGATGGCCAGGCCGACGTTCACAATGGCGCTCAGCACATCGTCTATCCAGCCGCCGCGGTAGCCAGCCACCAGACCGACCACCAGGCCGATCGCGGTTCCAATGAGGCCGGCCAGCAGGCCGATGATCAGCGAGGTCCGGGTGCCGTAAACCAGATTGGAGATAACGCTCTGGCCCTCATTGTCGGCACCAAGGATGAGAGGGCCGCAGCATCGCGGCTTGTCGTATAGCCCGCCGACTGTGGCATCCGGGCTGGTCGACACGATTAGTGGTCCGATCAACCCCACGAGGACGACGAAGGCGACCAGTACGGCAGCCACCCAAAACCTAGGACTCAGTCCACGTAAACTCATCAGCGCTCTCCGCTCTGAACTGCCCGAATTCGGGGATCGATGAAGCCGGTGAGGATGTCAGCGGCGAGGTTGGCAATGAGCACGGCGATCGTGATTATCAGAGTGATCGCCGAAATCACCGGGTAGTCGTTCGTGCCGATGGCGCTGAACAACAAGGAGCCGAGGCCGGGGTAGGAAAACACCAGCTCGGTGATCAGGCCGCCTGTGATGAGGGCGGCGATGGAGAGCGCCAGGCCTGTGAACTGCGG
>Ga0307416_100000373_pt1 | contig 23221 bp, 23 predicted proteins | sample DK1Cmetagenome_2_FD_203821 | JGI IMG/M metagenome (GOLD analysis project Ga0307416, IMG submission 203821) | Maize rhizosphere microbial communities from greenhouse at UC Davis, California, United States - DK15-C-3 | ecosystem: Host-associated > Plants > Roots > Rhizosphere > Soil | place...
CCGAGTACGGGACCGCGGTCGCGGAGGAGGCCCGCGACACCGGCGCGAACGTGCTGCTCGGCCCGGCGGTCGACATCGCCCGGGCGCCGCTGGGCGGCCGCCTGCCCGAGGCGCTGGGGGAGGACCCCTGTCTGGCCGGCCGGCTGGCCGCCGCCGAGGTCCGGGCCATCCAGGACGGCCACGTCATTGCGATGGTCAAGCACTTCGTCGGGAACAACGCCGAGACCGGGCGCACCGGCTATGCCACCAGCAGCGGCCGCACGCCGGCCGTCAACACCGTGGTCAGCGAGCGGGCGCTCCAGGAGCTGTACTACCCGCCGTTCAAGGCGGTGGTCCAGCGCGGCCGCGCCGGGTCGGTGATGGGCTCCTACAACCGGCTCAACGGCGTCTACGCCTGCCAGCACTCGGACATCCTGCGCATGCTCAAGGACGAGTGGGGCTGGGAGGGATTCGTGGCCCCCGACTTCAGGCACGCCGTGCGTGACCCGGTGGCCGCCGCCAACGCCGGGCTCGACATCCCCGGGCTCGCGGTCACCGAGGGACGGACGGCCGAGGACTTCACCACCGGCGCCATCCCGGCCGAACGCCTGGACGAGATCGTCCGGCGCATCCTGTTCGCGATCTTCGACGCCGGGCTCGACGAGCACCCGGTCCCGGACGCTGGCCGGCGGCCGGCGGCCGGCCCTTGCCAGCACGCCCGGGCACGTCGCCCTGGCGACCCGGATCGCCACCGACGGGATGGTCCTGCTGCGCGACCGCGACCGGCTGCTGCCGCTGGACGCCGGGCAGGTCCGCTCGGTGGCGGTGCTCGGCACCGCCCGCGACGACGCCCAGTAGGTGATGGCCGGCTCCCCGTGCGTGCGGGTGGCTCCCGATCGTCGGCTCACGCCCCTGGACGGCATCGCCGCCCGGGCCGGGGCCGGGGTTCGGGTTGCGTTCGCCCAGGGGGTCGTTCGGCGACGCCGCTCCTCCGGTCGTGCCGGCCGGGGTGCTCGCTGCGCCGGGTGGGGCGGGGACGGGGCTGCTGGGCGAGTACTGGAACGCCGAGACCTCCGACGGCGAGCCGGCCCTGACCGTGGTCGTCCCGACCGTCGACATCCCCACCGCCCCCGAGGGGCTGACCGGCGCCGTCTGGTCGGCCCGGTGGACCGGCACCATCACCCCGGCCGTGGACGGGCCGCACCGTTTCACCGTCCTGGCCGCCGGGATCAGCCGGCTCGAGATCGACGGCAAGCTGGTCGCGGCTGGCGAGCGGGAGTTCGGCCAGGTGTTCGACGGGCCGCCGCTCCCGGTCAGCGGCATGGCCGTCCTCCGGGCCGGCCATCCGGTCAGCATTCGGCTCGACTACAGCAGCCGCACCGCCTGGCCGGTCATGGACCTGGGGATCGGCGGGAACGTCCAGCTGGGATGGCAGCCGTCGGACATGCGCATCCAGGAGGCAGCGCAGCTGGCGGCAGACTGTGATGTCGCCGTGGTGTTCGCCAGCACCGCCGTGGGCGAGGGGATGGACCGCACATCGCTCGCCCTGCCCGGCGACCAGGACCAGCTCATCGCCGCCGTCGCGGCCGCCAACTCCCGCACCGTCGTGGTCCTCAACACCGGCGGCCCGGTGCTGATGCCCTGGCTCGACCAGGTGGGAGCGGTGCTCCAGGCATGGCATCCCGGGCAGCAGTTCGGCGAGGCGGTGGCCGCGGTCGTGTTCGGCGACGCCGACCCGGGCGGCCGGCTGCCGGTCACGTTCCCGGCCACCCCCGACCAGGGCCCCATCACCGGCCCCGAGCGCTGGCCCGGCACCGACGGCGACGCCCGCTACGACGAGGGCGTCCTCGTCGGGGACCGCTGGTACGACCGCCACAGCCAGGAGCCGCTGTTCCCGTTCGGCCACGGCCTCTCCTACGGCGACTACACCTACGGCCGGCCCAGCGTCGAGGTGGACGAGGCCACCGGCGTGGTCACGGTCTCGCTCGAGGTCACCAACGTCGGCGTCCGCGCCGGGTCCGAGATCGTCCAGCTCTACGTCGCGGCACCGGCCGCAGCCGAGCAGCCGCCCAAGCAACTCAAGGGCTTCGCCAAGCTTCAGCTCGCTCCCGGCGTCACCGAGGAGGTGTCCCTGGAGCTGGACCCGCACGACCTGGCGGCGTTCGACGACGCGTCGGGGGAGTGGGTCGTCCACCCGGGACGCTACGAGGTGCTGGTTGGCCGGTCGTCGCGCGACATCCGGGGGCGTGCCGAGTTCGAGGTGGCCGCCTCGCGGGGTCGGCCGCTGGTGCCGTAGCTGCCCTGGATCTTGGCGTAGACCGCGGCCATCTCGGCGTCGCCGAGGATGCGGGGGGTGAAGGCGGGGGACAGGGAGTTGGCCCGCAGCCAGACCTCGGCGACCCACTCCAGGTAGAGGGCGCGGTCGTAGGCGACCTCGATCGTGGGGCCGTAGGTGATCGCGCCGTGGTTGGCCAGCAGCACGCCCGAGCGACCCTCGATGGCGGCGAGCACGTTGCCGGCCAGCTCCTGGCTGCCGAAGGTGGCGTAGGGCGCCACCCGGATAGGGCCGCCCATGACGGCCAGGATGTAGTGGATCGTCGGCAGCTCCTCCACCACCGTGGACACGACCGTGGCGGCCGTGGAGTGGGTGTGGACCACCGCCGCGGCGCCGGTGTGCTCATAGATCAGCTGGTGGAAGGGAAGCTCGCTGGTCGGCGCGAGCTCCCCCTCGACCGGCGAGCCGTCCAGGTGGTGGACACAGACCAGCTCGGGCGTGAGGGTGTCGTAGGCGTGGCCGGCGGGGGTGACCGCCATCAGGTCGCCGACCCGGATGCTGAGGTTGCCCGAGGTCCCGACGACCAGCCGGTCGCTGGTCATACGCCGCCCGTACTCGGCGATCAGCTGACGCTCTGTGGGCAGGCGCATGAGATACCCTCCGTGGTGCCGGAATAGCGGCACGAGTTTATGCGCTCGCCCCGGAAGGTGATCGGCGATGGCCCGACGGCACTGCTTTCTGTTGCGCGTGCGTCCCGAGCGCATGGACGAGTACCGCCGCCGTCACGCCACCGTGTGGCCGGAGATGCTGGCGGCCCTGGCCGACACGGGCTGGCGGAACTACTCGCTGTTCCTCCACGACGACGGGCTCCTGGTCGGCTACGTCGAGGCCGACGACCTGCAGGCCTCGCTGGCGGCGATGGCCCGGACCGACGTCAACGCCCGCTGGCAGGCCGAGATGGCCCCGTTCTTCGTCGGCCTCAAGGGTGGCGGCCCGGACGAGGGCCTGGTCCTGCTGGAGGAGGTCTTCCACCTCGAGGACCAGCTCCCGCACCAGGGCCGGTAATCAGCTACGAAAGCTTCCGGCTTTCGATAAGAACAGGGCCAGGGGCGATTTCCTCCCGCCCCGTTGACCTGCACGCAAAACCCCATTTACGTTCCCGATGCGCACCTCGCGCACCCACCCACTGAGGGAGCCCGATGCCGGGTAGCACCGAACGCGATCGTCACCACGAGGTCATGCGCCTCCTCGAGGACGCCGGCCGGGTCAGCGTGCCCGACCTCGCCGAACGGTTCGGGGTTTCGGTTGTGACGGTGCGAAAGGACCTCGAGCGGCTGGAGCGGTTGCGGCTGCTCCGCAGGGTCCGGGGCGGTGCCGTCCCGGCGCCGACGCCTGACGAGGGGGCCTTCGAGATCCGGCTGCACCTGCAGACCGCCGAGAAGCTGGCGGTCGCCCGCGAGGCCGCCCGCATGGTCCGCGACGGCGACGCGATCGCCGTCGACGGCAGCACCACCTGCTACTACCTGATCAAGGAGCTGCTGAACCGGCGCGGGCTGGTGGTGGTGACCAACGGGCTGCCGGCGGCCGAGGCCCTGGTCGAGTCCGACGCCACCGTGGTCATGCCCGGCGGCACGCTGCGACGGTCGTCGTGGGCGCTGGTCGGCGACATGGGCGCGACCCTCGCCGGCCGGGGCCGCCTGACCTACGGCTTCTTCGGCCTCCGGGCGCTGTCCCCCGAGCTCGGCCTGCTCGACCTGTCACCGGAGGAGACGGCGGTCAAGCGGCGGCTGGTGTCCATCAGCTCCGCGGTGTACGGGCTGTTCGACTCCAGCAAGGTCGGCCGCTTCGCGCTGCATCCGTTCGTCGAGACGGCCGGGATCACCGGCCTGATCACCGACGAAGGCACCTCGGACGAGGAGGTCCTGGCCTGGAAGGACGTTGGCGTCCCGGTCCAGCGGGTCCCGGTGGAGTCGGCCTGATGGCCGCCCGCAACGTCGTCGCCGTCGACCTCGGGGCCGAGAGCGGCCGGGTCGTGCTCGGTCGCTTCGACGGCGGCCGGGTCACGCTCCAGGAGGTCCACCGCTTCCCCACGCCGCCCCGGCCGCACGACGGCCACCTCCGCTGGGACCTGCGCGACATCTGGTCCCAGGTCAGCACCGGCCTGGCCGCCGCCGGCGCGGCCGCGGGCAGCGTCGACGCCGTCGGCGTGGACGCCTGGGGCGTGGACTACGGCCTGCTCGGCCAGGACGGGGAACCGCTCGGCGACCCCGTCAGCTACCGCGACCCCCGCACCGCCGGCATGGTCGAGGAGGCCATCGGCCGGGTCGGCCGGGAACGGCTGTACCTGGCCACCGGCATCCAGATCATCGAGATCAACACGGTCTTCCAGCTGATGGCCGAGGCCAGGGCCGGGTCGCTGGCACAGGCGGCCCGGCTGCTCATGATCCCCGACCTGTTCCACCACCTGCTGTCCGGCGCGGCCGTGGCCGAGTACACGGTGGCCAGCACGACCGGCGCCTACGACATGGCCGGCGGCCGCTGGGCGGCCGACCTGCTGGAGGAGCTGGGCGTCCCCTCCCACATGCTGCCCGAGGTCGTCGCGGCCGGGACCGACCTCGGCCCGGTCCGGCTGGACCTCCCCGGGTACGCGTCGGCCACGGTCATCGCCCCGCCGAGTCACGACACGGCCAGCGCCGTGGTCGGGGTGCCCCTCAGCGACCCCGACGCCGCCTACATCTCCTCCGGCACCTGGTCGCTGGTCGGCGTCGAGACCACCGAGCCGGTGATCAACGAGGCGGCCATGGCGGCCAACCTGACCAACGAGGGCGGCGCCTTCGGCACCATCCGGCTCCTGCGCAACAGCACCGGGATGTGGCTCCTGCAGGAGAGCCGCCGCCAGTGGGCCCGGGAGGGCCGCGAGTACAGCTACGACGAGCTGGTCCGCCTGGCCACGCCCGCCCCTGCCGGGGCCAGCCTGGTCAACACCGACCATCCCTCCTTCGTCGCCCCCGGCGACCTGCCGGCCCGGGTCCGGGCCTACTGCGCCCGGACCAGCCAGCCGGCGCCTGAGGATGAGGCCGCGGTCGTCCGGTGCGTGCTCGACAGCCTCGCCCTCGGCTACCGGCGCACGGTCGAGGACCTGGCGACGGTCACCGGCCGCCCGGTGACGGCCGTGCACATCGTCGGCGGCGGCTCCCGCAACCAGCTGCTCAACCAGGCGGTCGCCGACGTCACCGGCGTGCCGGTGATCGCCGGGCCGGTCGAGGCGACCGCGCTGGGCAACATCTGTGTCCAGCTGATCGCGCTGGGCGACATCAAGGACCTTTCCCAGGCACGCGAGGTGGTCCGAGCAGGCGCTGGCCCGGAGATCCGCCGGGTCGAGCCGTCCACCGCCGATCGGCTGGCCGAGCGCTACGGCCGCTATCGGGAGCTGGTGGCGGCCGACCGGCTCGAGGTCGGCGTCTGAGGCTCGGAGACAAGGGAGGTGGCACGACCAGCCAGCCGGATATGGACCGTCGGAAGTAGAAAGGAAGGACCGCATGAGATCGAAGGCAGGCGTCAGATCAGCCCTGGTGCTCATGGTGTGCGCGGCACTGGCGCTGGTCGGCTGCAGCAAGAAGGATGAGGGGGGCTCGGCCTCCGGTGGCGGCGAATCCAAGACCGTCAAGGTGGCCTTCGTCCCCAAGCTCCAGGGTGTGCCGTACTTCGAGGCGATGAACACCGGTGGGAAGCAGGCCGCCCAGGACCTGGGGCTGGAGTGGATCTACAAGGGCCCGACCACGGCCGACCCGGGCGCCCAGACCGACATCGTCAAGTCGCTCATCCAGCAGAAGGTCGACGTGCTGGTGGTCGCCCCCAACGACCCCGACTCGATGGCCCCGATCCTGGCCGACGCCAAGTCCAAGGGCATCAGGGTCATGACCTCCGACACCGACGCGCCCAACTCGGTGCGCGAGCTGTTCGTCAACCAGGCGACCGCCGAGGGCATCGGGCAGGGCCTCACCGACGCGCTGCTGGACAAGGCCGGGGCCGACGCCCAGTACGCGATCGTGTCGTGTGGCCAGACCGCGGCCAACCTGAACTCCTGGATCGACGTCCAGAAGTCCTACACCGCCTCCAAGTACCCCAACGCCAAGATCGTCGACATCGTCTACGCCGGTGAGGACGAGGCCAAGGCCGTCGCCATGGCCAAGGACCTGATGAACGCCAACCCCGGCATCAAGGGCCTGGTCGGCGAGTGCACCTCCTCGGCCCCCGGCGTGGCCAAGGCGGTCAAGGAGGCCGGCAAGATCGGCAAGGTGTTCACTGTCGGGCTCGGCACGCCCCAGGCGATGAAGCCGTACCTGGACGACGGCTCCTCCAGCGCGGCCATCCTGTGGGACGTCGAGCAGCTCGGCTACCTCACCGCCTGGTCGGCCAAGCAGCTGTACGACAACAAGGAGCTGGCGGCCAAGAACCAGGTCAACGACAAGCTGACCGCGGTGGAGTACTTCCCGGACAACAAGATGGTCCTGCTCGGCCCGCCGCTGCGGATCACCAAGGACATCGTCAACCAGTTCAACTACTGAGGTGTCGTCCGTCGCGCCCGTGGCCACCGGCTCGCTCCGGTGGTCGCGGGCGGCGGCGACGCCCAAGGCGGGGAAGCCGTGACCGAACCCGAGGCGCTGTTGCGCCTGACCGGTATCCGCAAGCGCTACGGCGGCGTCCAGGCGCTGCGCGGTGTCGACTTCGACGTCCGTTCCGGGGAAGTGCACGCGCTGGTCGGGGAGAACGGCGCGGGCAAGTCCACCCTCATCAAGATCATCAGCGGGGCCGAGACGGCCGACGAGGGCACCGTCGAGATGGACGGCCAGCGCCTGGGCGGCGGCAACACCTCGGCCGCCCTGGATGCCGGCATCGCCACCGTCTACCAGGAGCCGCAGCTGTTCGGCGAGCTGTCGGTGGCCGAGAACATCTTCATCGGCCGCGAGCTGACCAAAGGGGTGCTGGTCGACCGGGCCAACCAGCGGGCCAAGGTCGACGAGCTGCTGGACCGGCTGGGCCTGGACCGCACCCTGGCCGACGTCCGGGTGGCCGACATCCCGGTGGGCGAGCAGCAGCTGGTCTCCATCGCCAAGGCGTTCTCCCACGACCCCAAGATCCTGATCCTGGACGAGCCGAGCGCGATCCTCACCGACCGCGAGATCGACACCCTCTTCGACGTGGTCAAGGGGCTGCGCGAGCATGACGTGGGGATCATCTACATCAGCCACCGCCTGGACGAGCTGTCGGTCATCGCCGACCGGGTGACGGTCCTGCGGGACGGCGAGAAGGTCGCCTCCCACCTGATGCGCGAGGTCACCATCCGCAAGGTCGTCGAGCTGATGGTCGGGCACGTGCCCGGCGGCCCCCCGGCCGGCCACAAGGTGGCCGCCGAGATCGAGCCGGCCCTCGAGGTCAACGGCCTCGGCCGCCGCGGCCGCTTCCAGGACGTGAGCTTCGCCGTCCGGCCGAGCGAGGTCGTGGCCGTGTACGGCCTGATCGGCTCGGGCACCGGGCCGCTGGCCCGCGCCCTCTACGGGATCGACCCGGCCGATACCGGCACCATCAAGCTCAACGGCAAGCCGGTGCGCCTGCCCACCCCCCAGGCCGCCGCCCGCACCGGCATCGCCCTGCTCCCTGGGAACCGCAAGGCCCAAGGGGTGTTCGGGATCAAGAGCATCGCCTTCAACATTTCGGTCGCCCACCTGCACCTGCTCCGGCGGCTGCGGGTATGGGTCGACCGCCGCCGCGAGCAGCAGGTCGCGACCGACTTCATCAAGCGCATCGCCATCAAGGCGCCCGGTCCGCAGACCCCGGTCAACGCCCTCTCCGGCGGCAACCAGCAGAAGGTCGTGCTGGCCCGCCAGCTGGTCGAGCGGCCCGGGGTCCTGGTGCTCGAGGAGCCCACCCAGGGCGTCGACGTCGGCGCCAAGGAGGAGATCCACAAGCAGATCCTGGCCCTGGCCGACCAGGGCACGGCCGTCCTGGTCGTCTCCTCGGACCTGCTGGAGGTGCTGGAGCTGGCCGACCGGGTGCTGGTCGTCCGGGCGGGGACCATCGTGGCCGAGTTCGGCCGCGGCGCCTCCCAGGCCGACGTGCTGGCCGCCGCCGCCGGCGACGAGTCCGGGGAGCACACCGCGCTGGGGGCGGCCCGCGCCGCCGTCGCCGAGGAGGTGGAGACCAGATGAGCGCCGTCGCGACCGCCGCCCGCCCCCGGCGGGTCACCGCCAGGGCCATCGAGGGCCAGGAGCTGGTGCTGCTGGGCGTACTGGCCGTGCTCTGGCTGGTGCTGTCGTTCGCCGTCGACACCTTCTTCACCGCCTCCACCCTCCAGGACCTGCTGGCCGCTGTGGCCCCGGTGGCGATCGTCGGGGTGGGGATGACAGCGATCATCGTCACCGGCGGCATCGACGTCTCGGTCGGCAGCGCCGTCGCCGTGGCCATGGTCATCGTCGGCCAACTGGTCCGCGACAGCGGGCTGCCATTCCTTCCCGCGGTCCTCGTCGCGGTCGCCGTCGGCGCCGTCCTCGGCCTGATCAACGGCGTCCTGGTGGCCTACGGCCGGGTGCACCCGATCATCGTCACCTTCGCCACCCTCAACCTCTACCGCTGGCTGGCCTTCCAGATCTTCGGCGGCGAGGAGGTCAACAACATCCCCGGCACCCTCGCCGCCCTCGGCGGCGGTGCCGAGGGTCGCACCGCCGGGCTGCCCAACGCGTTCCTGCTGGCCGCCGTGCTCGCCGCCCTGATGTGGGCCTACATGCGCTACTCGCCGACCGGCCGGCACCTGTACGCGATCGGCAACGACGCCCACGCGGCCCGGCTCCAGGGGGTCAGGGTGACCCGGCGGCTGGTGTCGGTCTACGTCATCACCGGGGTGCTGGTCGGGCTGGCCGCGGTGGTGTCCATCGGCGGCGGCGGCCGCATCGGCCAGGCCGTCGGGACCGGCTTCGAGCTCCAGGTGATCGCCGCGGTCGTCATCGGCGGCACCAGCATCCTGGGCGGCCGGGGGACGGTGCTCGGCACCGTCCTGGGCGCGCTGCTCGTCGGGACGGTCAGCGCGGCGGTGACCCTGCTGGGGTGGCCGAGCGAGCTCACGGCGCTGTTCATCGGCGTGTTCATCCTGGTGGCGGTCGGTGTCGACCTGCTCCGCCAGCGAAGGAGGCGGTCGCTGTGACCACCGACACCCAAACCCCCGAGACCCAGGCGCCCAGCCGGGCCGGGCGCCCTTCGGTGGGGTCGATGGCCCGCACCCTGCTGGAGGACCGGGTCGCGCTGCTTGTTGTCCTGCTGGTCGTGCTGGTGGCCTGGTTCTTCGCCCTCAGCGCCGGCGGGTATCTGGTCGCCCCCTATGATCTCTCCTACATGGCCTCGGCGCTGGAGTCGATGGTCCCCCTGGCCATCCTCGGCCTGGCCGAGCTGCTGGTGATCGTGTCTGGCCGGGGCGGCATCGACCTGTCGGTCGGGGCCATGGTGAGCCTGGTCGGCATGGTGTTCGGCTTCGCCTACGGGCAGTGGGGCTGGGGCTTCCTGGCCGCTCTGCTCCTGGCCCTTGCGGCCGGGGTGGTGCTCGGCGGCGTCAACGGATTCCTGGTCGCCTACCTGCGGGTCCCCGCCCTGATCGCCACTCTGGCCGCCTACTACGCCTACAGCTCCCTGGCCCTGATCAGCAACGACAACGCGCCCATCTCGACTAGGCCGCTCCAGGACCTGAACTCCATCACCCACTCGGTCCAACTCGGCGGGCTCGCCATCCCCCGGCAGGTGTTCACCTTCGTGCTGCCGGTGGCGGTGCTGATCTGGCTGCTGGTGAACCGGGCGCCGTACGGCCGCCGGCTGTACGCCGTCGGCACCAACGAGGTCGCGGCCCGCTACGCCAGCCTGGACGTGGCCCGGGTGCGCTTCGGTGCCTACGCCCTCTCCGGGGTTCTGTCCGCGGTCGTCGCCGTGGTCACGGTGGCCCAGTTCGCCTCGGCCCGGCCCGACGCCGGCACCGTCGGCAACGGCATGGCCCTGCCCGCCATCACGATCGCCGTGCTCGGCGGCGTGGCCATCGCCGGCGGAGTCGGACGGGTCGGCGGGGTGCTGGTGGCGGCCCTGCTGATCGTGTGGCTGAACGCCGGGATCCTCCTCTACTTCGAGGGCTCCCAGGGCAGCCAGTACCAGCTCTTCGCGCTCGGGGCCGTCCTGCTCATCTCGGCCCTCTTCAACTCCCTGATCCTGCGCCGAAGAGGCGCCACATGAGAACGGTGACAGAGGTAGGAGCGCGTGAAGGGGAGCGGTCATGACCCAGCAACCTGACACCAACGGTCCCAGCCGCGACGACGTCCCCGCCGGCATCCCGGCCGAGGTGACCGCCATGCTGGACCGGGCCAACCGGCTCGGCGCGGATGCGACGGTGACCAACTACGGCGGAGGGAACACCTCCTGCAAGGTGCAGGTCACCCACGCGGCCACCGGCGAGCCGGCCACGCTGCTGTACGTCAAGGGCTCGGGCGGCGACCTGGGCACCCTGCGCTTCGGTGGGCTGGCCGTGCTGGAGCTGGACCGGCTGCGCGGCCTGGACGCCCGCTACCGCGGCCAGGCCCACGAGGACGAGATGGTCGAGCTCTTCCCGTGGTGCGCCTACGGGCCCGGGGGGGCGGCACCGTCGATCGACACGCCCATGCACGGGCTGGTCGACCGCCCCCACATCGACCACCTGCACCCCGACAGCGTGATCGCCCTGGCCGCCTCGGCCGACGGCGAGCGGCTGACCGCCGAGTGCTACGGCGGCCGGGTGGCCTGGATCCCCTGGATCCGGCCGGGTTGGGAGCTGGGCCGCCTGCATCGCCAACTGCTGAAGGACAACCCCGACCTGGAAGGGGTCGTCCTGGGCGGCCACGGGCTGACCTGCTGGGGGTCCTCCAGCGAGGAGTGCGAGCGGCGCGCCTTCCGGCTGATCCGGGAGGCGGCCGAGTTCATCGAGCGCACCGGCCGTCCCGAGCCGCTGGGGCCGGTCCGGGCCGACCGGGCGCCGCTTGGCGAGGCCGAGCGCCGGGCCCGGGCGGCCGAGCTGGTCCCGCTGCTGCGCCGGGTCGCCTCGGTCGACGCCCGCATGGTCGGCCACTGGACCGACAGCCCGGTGGTGCTGGACTTCCTGTCCCGGGAGGCCCTGGACCGCCTGGTCCCCCTGGGGACCTCCTGCCCGGACCACTTCCTGCGCACCAAGGTGCGGCCGCTGCTGCTCGACACGGCCCCGGACGCGCCCATGGAGCAGGTCGAGGCCCGCCTGGAGGAGCTGCACCGCGCCTACCGGGAGGAGTACCGGGCCTACTACGAGCGCCACGCCGGCCCCGCCACCCCGCCGATGCGCGGCGCCGACCCGGCGATCGTGCTCGTGCCCGGCATCGGCATGTTCTCCTTCGGCAAGGACAAGCAGACCGCCCGGGTGACCGGGGAGTTCTACGTCAACGCGATCAACGTGATGCGCGGGGCCGAGGCGGTCTCGGTCTACCAGCCGGTGGACGAGGCCGAGAAGTTCCGGGTCGAGTACTGGGCCCTGGAGGAGGCCAAGCTGCAGCGGCTGCCCAAGCCCAAGCCTCTGGCCGGCCGGGTGGCCCTGGTCACCGGCGGGGCCTCGGGGATCGGGCGGGCGACCTGCCACGCCCTGGCCGCCCAGGGGGCGTGCGTGATCGTGGCCGACCTGGACCTGGCCGGGGCCGAGGCGCTGGCCAAGGAGCTGGGCGGGCCCGACGTGGCCGTCGGGGTCGAGATGAACGTGGCCGAGGAGGAGGCGATCAAGGCCGGGATCGCCGCCGGCGTCCTGGCCTTCGGCGGCCTGGACCTGGTGGTCAACAACGCCGGGCTGTCCAAGTCGGCTGCCCTGGAGGAGACCACCGCCGAGCTGTGGGACCTGCAGCACAACGTCATGCCCCGGGGGTCGTTCCTGGTCTCCCGGGAGAGCGCCCAGGCCATGCGCCGCCAGGGCCTGGGCGGTGACATCGTCTACATCGCCAGCAAGAACGCCGTCGCCGCCCAGCCGAAGAACATCGCGTATGCCTCGGCCAAGGCCTCCCAGGCCCACCAGGTCCGGCTGCTCGCGGCCGAGTTGGGCGAGCACGGCATCCGGGTCAACGGCATCAACCCCGACGGCGTGGTGCGCGGGTCGGGGATCTTCGCCGGCGGCTGGGGCGCCGACCGGGCCAAGGTGTACGGGGTCAAGGAGGAGCAGCTCGGCGAGTACTACGCCCAGCGGACCCTGCTCAAGCGGGAGATCCTGCCCGAGCACGTGGCCGAGGCGGTGCTGGCGTTGACCGGTGGGTCGCTGGAGGTGACGACCGGGCTGCTGGTCCCGGTCGACGGCGGCGTGCCCATGGGCTTCCTGCGCTGAGAGGAGCGATCGAGATGACAACCGACGTGGCCGGCGTCAAGGCCGCCCTGGCGACCCAGCGCATCGAGCTTCCGTCCTGGGCCTTCGGCAACTCCGGGACGCGCTTCAAGGTGTTTGGCCAGCCCGGGGTGCCCCGCAACGCCTTCGAGAAGGTCTCCGACGCCGCCCAGGTCCACCGCCACACCGGGATCGCCCCCAGCGTGGCCCTGCACATCCCCTGGGACAAGGTCGACGACTACGGCCAGCTGGCCAAGCACGCGCAGGACGAGGGCATCGAGCTCGGCACCATCAACGCGAATGTGTTCCAGGACGACGACTACAAGCTGGGCAGCGTCTGCAACCCCGACCCCCGGGTCCGCCGCAAGGCTCTGGACCACCTGCTGGAGTGCGTCGACATCATGGACGTCACCGGCTCCCGCGACCTGAAGCTGTGGTTCGCCGACGGCACCAACTACCCCGGCCAGGACGACCTTCGTGACCGCCAGGATCGCCTGGCCGAGGCCCTCGCCGCGACCTACGAGCGGCTCGGCGACGACCAGCGGCTGGTGCTGGAGTACAAGCTGTTCGAGCCGGCCTTCTACCACACCGACGTGCCCGACTGGGGCACGGCCTACGCCCACTGCCTGGCCCTCGGCCCCAAGGCGGTGGTGGTGGTCGACACCGGCCACCACGCGCCGGGCGCCAACATCGAGTTCATCGTCGCCTTCCTGCTGCGCGAGCAGAAGCTGGGGGCCTTCGACTTCAACAGCCGCTTCTACGCCGACGACGACCTGATGGCCGGCTCGGCCGACCCCTTCCAGCTGTTCCGCATCATGTACGAGGTCGTCCGCGGCGGCGGGTACGCACCCGAGGCCGGGGTCTGCTTCATGCTCGACCAGTGCCACAACATCGAGCGCAAGATCCCCGGCCAGATCCGCTCGGTCCTCAACGTCCAGGAGCTGACCGCCAAGGCCCTGCTGGTCGACCGCGACGCCCTGGCTGCCGCCCAGCAGGCCGGCGACGTGCTCGGCGCCAACGGGGTGCTGATGGACGCCTTCGCCACCGACGTGCGGCCGATGCTGGCCGACCTGCGCACCGAGCAGGGCCTGGACCCGGACCCGATGGCCGCCTATGCCCGCTCCGGCTACGACACCCAGATCGTGGCCGAACGGGTCGGCGGCAGCCAGGCCGGCTGGGGCGCCTGAGGGGTGCGGGTCGGGCTGCGCCACCATCATCCGACGGTGGCCCGGTTGGCCGAAGATCGAGGACGCCTCCCGGGCCTGACGGACCGGTCAGGACGGGCCCGGCCCCCACGTGCCCAAGATCGCGCGGCCCGCGAAGCTGCAGACGCGCAAGGGCGAAGGCCGTCGATGGTTGGTCGGCGGGTGACCCTGCGGGTTTGACAGCTGTGGGAGGGAACGTGCAGGTTGATCGCCCTTGGATACCGGTCCATCCATGGGGACAACTTGAGCGTCTGGCCTGCGTGGCGACGATGATCGGCCCCGACTTTCGGGCCGTGCTCAACGCTGCCGCCGGCGGCGATGAGCATGCCTTCGAGCTGCTCTGGCACGACCTGCAGCCCCGCCTGCTGCGCTATTTACGAGTGATCGTCCCCGAGGCTGCCGAGGATCTCGCATCGGAAACCTGGGTTGCGGTCATTGGTTCGATAGAGCGATTTGCCGGTGGCGAGTCGTCGTTCCGAGCCTGGGTATTCGTCATCGCTCGACACAAGGCCCTGGATTGGCGGCGCCGAGCCGCGCGCAAGCCCACCCAGGACCTCACGGTCATCGGGCTGGCCGAGGCCGTGGCCCCTGACGATCCGGCCGCCGCCGTTGCGGAGGGTGCCTCGACCCGGGCAGCGCTTGCCCTGATCGCCAGCCTGCCCGCCGACCAGGCCGAGGCGATCTCGTTGCGGGTGATGGCCGGCTTGGAGGTCACTCGAGTGGCCGAGATCATGGGCAAGCGTCCAGGCACGGTCCGTGTGCTCACCCACCGGGGGCTACGGCGGCTGGCCGAGCGACTCGGCGCCGACTCGGACGCGTCCAGCCGAAGGGTGGTGTAGCCCATGGATGCCGACGACGCATGGCCTTCCGAGGTCACGCCAGTGCGCGCCAAACCGGATCAGGATCCGCTGGCCCTGGATGAGGACACCGCCGAGCGGCTGCTGGCCGGTGACCTTTCCTCAGCCCAGGCGCCACCTGGGTATGGCGAGGTTGCTGCGCTGTTGGCGGCAGCGGTGGCCGCTCCAAGCGCGGCGGAGTTGGCCGGCCAGGAGGCGGCGGTGGCCGAGTTGCGGGCGGTGATCCGGACCCGTCAGGCCCCCCGGGGGGCCGGCAAGCCGGGTCGGCGTCGGGTCGGGTTGGTGGTCGCGGTTGCCATCGGAGCGCTGTCGGCCGGTGGCGTCGCGGCAGCGGCCACCGGGAACCTTCCAGATCCCCTCCGCGAAGCTGCCCGGAGCATCATGACCGGGGGCGAGGCCACACCCGGTCCGTCAACCAAGCCTGGCCGGCAGCCGGTCCCGACTGCGGGAACCCCCGATGCTGCCGGTGCGACCAGTGAAGGCCAGGGCGCAACGGCCGCCGGCGGACCGGCGACGGCAATGAGAGGTGCGGTCGAGGAGCGCCTGTGCCGGGCATCCAAGGCCCACAAGGAGACCGACAAGCGCAAGCAACTGGACCCGGTGGCAATCAACGCCCTAGCCCATGCGGCCGGGGGCGCCGACAGGATCGCGACCTACTGCAAGGAATCCCAGCCAGGCAGCAGCGAGGCCGACGGGCAGGGGAAGCACGCTCAGGCCGGCGACCATGGGCAGGGGCAGGGCGGCGAGCCGCTGCCGAGCGCGGTGAGCACGCGCGGCCATGGAGCGGGGAAGCCACCACCTTCCAACAGCCGTGCTGGCAGCCCGGAAACAGGGAAGCCGCTCGAAACAGGGCCGCGCACGCGATAGCTACCGACGAACGTAGAGGCGTGACGACGAGGGCCGGCGCCGAGCAGAATGCCCGCGGGCCTGCTCGGGGTGCCGCTGTCGACACTGCGTCACTGGCATCAGCAAGCTACCGGGCCGCCTTGTCTGGAGATCGGCCGCCAGGTGCGGTACCGGCAGCTTGCCGTCGAGCGATGGCTGACCAAAAGCATCCAGGCCGGTTCCCTCGAGCGTGGAGCGGGCCGGCCGAGTTCTCCCTTGAGGCACGCCAGAACGGCTGAGAAACCCTGCGCCAACAGCGGCCTGCACGACCATTCCTCCTCCGCTAACACAGATGGCGCACGGGTCGGGGTTAGGCTCGGCCTGGGTGGTGGAGCGCACTCTGGCGTGGCTGCACCAGCTCCAACGGCTGCGCATCCGCCGAGAACACGAGCGCTGAGCCACGTGCCTTCACCGCTGAGCGGAACCGGCCCGGGCCGGCCGAGTTCCCGGTCGGTGAGGGAGTGAGCCGACCGTTTGTCTACGAGACGCCAGGCCCGGCGCCAGGAGCGCCCCGGTCGCTGTCGGCGGGAGCCCTCGGTCCAGAGTGCGGCGACCGCCGTTGTCAGCTGGCCTGGAGGGCGGGTGGCGGGCCGGCCGGGGTGGCCACCACGGCCGGCGGCGGGTCGCCAGCACCGAGGGTCGCCTCGGGGGAGGCGATCGGGGCCGGTCCCACCGCGCCGTCGGCTGCATTCGTCCTGGCCCGCCGGACTGTCCAGAGCTCACCGAGCATCTCCAGGGCATCGGTCGCCATCTGGACCTTGCTGCCGTGACGCTCCAAGGCCTGGACGCGGACCTGGGCCACCTCCAGGCGCAGCTGGCGGGCCAGCCACAACACCTCGACGTCAAAGGCGAAGCCGTCCACCCGGGCCTGGCTGAAGATCTGCTGGGCCGCCGCTCGCCGGAACCCCTTGAGCCCGCTCTGGGTATCACCGAACCGCAGCCCAACCGCGCCCCGGATGGCCAGATTGAAGACTCGACTGGCCACCCGCCGAGCAACCGGCCCGCTGGCGGCACCGGCGCGGGCGCCGATCGCCACCGGCGCCTGGCCAAGCGCGGCCACGACCCGGTCAAGGTCGCGGGGACGGTAGGAGCCGTCGGCGTCGGTGAACACCACCAGCTCGCCCTGGGCGGCCAGCATGCCGGTCCGCACCGCGAAGCCCTTGCCGCGGTTGGGACCATAGGACAGCACCCGGACCCGCCGGTCGGCCGCGGCCACGGCCGCAGCCACGCTGAGGGTGGCATCGGTCGAGCCGTCATCCACCACCAGCACCTCGACCTCGCCGGGGGCCGCCGACAGGTGGGCGAGCAGCGCCCGCAGCGTCCCGGGCAGCCGGCCGGCCTCGTTGTAACAAGGCAGGATCACGGTGAGCGCGGTTCCGGTCGGTGCGGGTGCCACCGTGGAGCGGCGGTCGGCTGTCGGCTGGAGGACGGTCAACCGCTCGAACTCAGGCGCTACCTCGGCCGCCGTACTCATGTCCATCCACTCCTCGCCATCGATCGGCCTCGCCGAGCGGGTGAGCGACCGGCGTGGGCGGCCCAGGTGACCGCCCACGCCAATCTCGCCGTCCCTACTTCACCTGCACGCCATCCTCGCGCCGGCTATGCGCGACGCCGCCGACGTCCGGCGAACACGCTCGCCCCACCGATCCCGAGCAGGGCAAGGGCGCCGAACAGCATCGGCAGCGAGGCAGCGCCCGTGAACGGCAGCGCGCCACCGCCAGGCCGCGTGGAGGACGCCCCCCCGACCGCCGAGGTGCTGGTGGTGGTCTCCCCGCTGGTCGTCGTCACCTTGGAGGTGCTGGTGGCCCCGCTGGTACTGGTCGCCCCGCTGGTAGTGGTCGGCTTCACCGTAGTGGTCGTGGCGCCGCTGGTTGTCGTCACTCCCGAGGTGCTGGTCGCCCCCGAGGTACTCGTCGCCCCGGTGGTGGTGGTGGTGGTCGGCTTGACCGTGGTCGTGGTCGCCCCGGTCGTCGTGGTCGGCTTGACCGTGGTCGTCGTCGCCCCGGTCGTCGTGGTCGGCTTGACCGTGGTCGTCGTCGCCCCGGTCGTCGTGGTCGGCTTGACCGTGGTCGTCGTCGCTCCCGTGGTCGTGGTGGGCTTGACCGTGGTCGTGGTCGCCCCCGAGGTGCTGGTCGCCCCCGACGTGCTCGTCGCCCCGGTGGTCGTCGTGGGCTTGACGGTGGTGGTCGTGGCCCCCGAGGTGGTGGTCGCGCCGCTCGTGGTTGTGGCCGGTGGGCAGGTCCAGACCACGTAGTTGGAGACGTCCTTGGACAGGGTGATCGTTCCCGAGGTCGTGTCAAAGGTGGCCGACACCACCACCGCGCCCTGCCCGGACTTCACCGTCACGAAGTCGATGGGCGCTCCGGCCGAGAACGAGATCGTGGTCCCCAGATTCCCTTCGACCTTGGGACCCGCCACCGGCGACGCGCACGAGACATTGGGGTTGTCGACCGTAAGGACCTTGTCCGGGTCGCCCTGGTTGGCAAGTGCGAGCCCCGAAACACTCAGCCCGGCGAGCACCACCACCGCAAGGACGAACATGCGGGCCGATTTCGGGCTGCCGAGGCGTAGATGCTTGGCCATCCGTCTCTACCTTCTGCTCTGCGCGGCGACCTTGCTGGATCCCGCGTCACCTACAGGACAAGCGGAACAACCCCGCTCGCCGCTCCGTGCATGCAGTGCGGCGGGCTCGGGTGCGGACCGGTCAGCTCGGAGCTGCAAGTGGGCTGTTCCAGGCGACCTCCCGGGTTGTGGGCGGGTGAGTCGGGAGAACCAGAGAACGCCGCCGCTGCACCGGGTCGGCGCCGCTACGACACGCCAGCGCACGCTCAAGCGACACAACGTCAGACATCCTCGACTGGTAGAGCGTCCGGGTGATCTCCGGCGTTACGCGATCTTCTACGCTTTTCTACCGGTCTCGCCGCGCGGAGCCCGGACTGGCGGTTCTGGATCCGCGCCAAGCAACCTCGTGCTCAGGTCGGCGTTTCTTCCCACAGTCATCGGCGTCCTGCTGGCGATCGACGGCCTGGCCTACCTCTGCTACAGCTTCACCGACATCCTGGCCCCGGAAGCCGCCGCCGCCCACCTGGTTCCCTGGATCCAACTGCCCGCCCTCATCGGGGATGGAGCGCTCTGTGTGCGGCTGCTGGTGGTCGGCATCGACGTCGGCAGATGGGAGGAGCAGAGGAGCGCGGCACTCCAGCTGCAGTCCACCCCAACTGGAGGCACTGCCATGAGCCACGCAAGATCACCCTCAAGGGCGCATCCCTCTGGCTGGCCAGCGGTGAGCGCGGCTCCTGTTGGCCTTCACGGAAAGGAGTCCACATAGACGCAACCAGACGGACCGCACTCGTCGCCGGCTGGTTCTACCTGATCACCTTCGCCGCCTCGATCCCTGCGGTGTTCCTCCTCGCCCCGGTGCTGGACCACGCCGACCACATCGTCGGCTCCGGGGCCGACACGCGCGTGCACTGGGGCTGCTTCCTCGACCTGGTCAACGCCCTGGCCTGCATCGGCACCGCCGTCGCGCTGTTCGCGGTGCTCAGGCGGCAGAACGAAGCGGTCGCGCTCGGCTTTGTCACCCCCGGATGCTGGAGGCCGCCATCATCGTCATCGGCGTGGTGAGCCTCCTGGCCGTCGTGACCCTGCGCCGGGACCTCGCCGGCGCGCCCGGAACCGACACCGCCTGGTCACGGCGCTGGCGGCGATCGCGACCGTCCCGATCTTGCTCTGGGGAGCTGTCGCTCGGCCTCTGGCTGGTCGTCAAGGGCTTCAAGCCCTCACCCATCGCCACCGGCATGGCCGAGCCGAAGGTTGCGACGTAGACCACGTAGCTGCAACCGCGTTGGAGTTGCGCTTGGTCAGGGTCGTTACAGTTCCTGCATGAGGGCAGCGGTTCGCACCAGCTACGGTCCACCGGAGGTGGTCCGGATCGTCGAGGTGGACAAGCCGACCGCCAGGGACAACCAGGTCCTGATCAAGGTTCGCGCCACGACGGTGAATCGCACCGACTGCGGCTTCCGGGCCGGCCGGCCGTTCTTCGTGCGCGCCCTCACCGGGCTACCCCGGCCAAAGGTGACCGTCCTGGGGACCGAGTTCGCCGGAGAGGTCGAGGCGGTTGGCCACAACGTGACCTCCTTTGCGGTCGGTGACCGGGTGTTCGGGTTCAAGGGGCTGCCGTTCGGCGCCCACGCCGAATACCTGGCCATCCCCGAAGACGGGTTCCTGGCGACCATGCCGGCGCAGCTGAGCTTCGAGGAGGCCGCGCCCAGCACCGAGGGCTCTCACTACGCCCTCGCGCTGATCCGCAAGGCCAAGGTCCAGCGGGGCCAGGACGTCCTGGTCAACGGGGCCACCGGCGCCATCGGCTCGGCCGCGGTCCAGCTGCTGAAGCAGCTTGGGGCCACCGTGACCGCCACCTGCGGTCCCGAGCATCTGGAGCTGGTCAAGGGCTTGGGCGCCGACCGGGTGATCGACTACACGGCCCAGGACTTCACCAGGGACACCCAGCGCTATGACGTGGTCCTGGATGCGGTGGGCAAGAGCTCGTTTCTCCACTGTCGGCGGCTGTTGAAGCCGCGCGGGGTCTACCTGTCGTCGGAGTTTGGCCCCCTGGCCCAGAACCTGATCCTGGCGCTGGTTGCCCGCTGCTTGGCGGCCGGAAGGTCGTGTTGAACATCGCCAGGGACGACCCACAGATGGCGAGCTACTTCAGGGAGGTGCTGGATTCCGGAGCGTTCCGGCCGCTGGTCGACCGGCGGTATCGGCTGGAGGAGATCGTCGAGGCCTACCAGTACGTCGAGACGGGCCGCAAGATCGGCAACGTGGTCATCAGCGTCGAGCCTTCGGCGAGCTCCCGGGAGGCTTACAGCTAGGGCGCCGAGCCGGCCCACTCCCCAACCCTGGATCCTACCCGCTGCGCTGATGAGTCCGACCCTGGTACAGGGACGGCTCCAGGCAAGCATTGCCTATCATGACCAGCTGACCAGCCCGGGGCGGTTCGCCTTGCGGCCTCGATCGAGGACCTCACGCGAGAGGAGCCAGGCATGGAGGAGGAGCGAGCGCGGGCCCTGTTGGGTGAGGAGCGCCAGCGGCTGGAGCGGTTGCTGGCATCGGTCGATGCCGACCACGACCGGGTCGCCCCCGCCGATGAGGTCGCCGAGGACCTGGTCGACGGCGCCGACCGGCGGACCAGCGAGGAGACCGACGAGGCGGTCGCCCGCCAGCTCCACCACCGGATGCTGGCGCTCCAGCGGGCCGAGACCCGCCTCGCGGCGGGCACCTATGGCCGCTCGGTCCTGAGCGGCCGGCCCATCCCCGACGAGCGGCTGGAGGCCTTCCCCCTTGCCGAGCTGACCGTGGAGGAGGAGGCCGCCCACGAGCGGGCCGAGCGGCCGTTCGCCGTGGGGGTGGAGCGAGCCGCCGACGGCGAGGACGGCGCCGGCCGCGACCCTGACGCGCTGGACGCCGCCCGCCTGGGGTCGTCGCGGGAACCGTTCCAGGTCCTCCAGGATCCGGCGGTGCAGGACAACCCCTTGGTCGAGGACGACGAGACGACCTTCGACGAGCTGCCACCCGAGGGTGACCCGGCCATGCCCGACGGGATCGCGGAGGACGACACCGGCCGCATCCAGCCCCTCCCCTAGAAGTTGCTGTCGCAGACCAGGCTCCACGGCCGGTTTGCACCGGCCTCCATGAGCCAGCTGCTCGACTACGCCGGACCTCACAGCACCCGGCAACCCAACCTCAAGGTCGGGGCTGTCAACGCCTCTTGAACTCTCTCTGCCGAGACCCTGGCATATGTGCTTGCTCGGCTCGAGATGGCCAGGGACAGGAGGAGCGCGATGGCGGAGTTCATGGATGTCCACCGAGGAATGTCGACATCACCCTGAGGGGCTCATGGAGGCACATCAGGCCGATCTCGCCATCCAGGGCGAAGAGGACGTCGACTTCAAGCACGCCTGGGCGGACCCCAAGTCGGGCATGGTGTTCTGCCTGTCGGAGGCGCCCGGCGCCGAGGCCGTGCAGCGCATTCACGAGCGCGCCGGCCATCTCGCCGATGAGATCTACGACGTTCCAGTTCAAGCCTAGCCTTGTGGCGGTCACCTAACCGCTTGCATGTCATCAAGGGATCCGGCGGCCACCACAGACCATTGCGTAACAGGCCTTGAGCGTGGTAGCTCGTGGGCGGCGATCCAGACCACCTGAGAGCGCCACACCAGCACCGCGTGGAAGACAATGGGACGACGCCTTGGGCGCTGCGTGGGCGTCCGAAAGAGGGAGGGGCAGATGACCATGCCGATGCCGGCCGACTGGTCGTTCGGGGCGACCATCCCGGCCAAGGACCTGGATGGCACGAGGAGGTTCTACGAGGACGTCCTGGGCGCCCAGGTGATGATGGAGGACCCGGGCGGCATCATCTACCGGTCCGGAGACTCCACCTTCAGTCTGTATCCGACCGAGTTCGCCGGCACGGCCCAGCACACCCTGGGCGCATTCACGGTGCGCGACCTCGAGGCGGCCGTGGCCGACCTCCGGGGCAAGGGCGTGACCTTCGAGGACTACGACCTGCCCGGGGTGAAGACGGTCGACGGCATCGCCGAGCTGGGCGGTGTCCGAGGGGCCTGGTTCAAGGATCCGGAGGGGAACATTCTCTCGGTGATCCAGCTCCCGGCCACCTGATTGACCGGGCGGGTGGTGGACGATCCGGGGGCACGCTCGACATGACCGTGCTCCCTGAGAACCCTAACCTCACCCCTAACGGTCCGACGCCACCTGCGGAAACGCAGGTCCGCACAGCGGTAGGCCGCCACTTACTCGCACGGAGGAAGCCGCGGGTTCAAATCCCGCCACCTCCACCACCGGCGCTGTCCAAGTGTGGGCGCTGATGTCGACGTATGCGGCGGAGCCGGGCAGCCGTGCCCGTACGCATGGTGATCATCGACCAGGATGCGACCCGAGGAGCCGTCAGTGTTGGGCTGGGATCTCGACACGCAGAACGGTGCCGCGGCCGGGCGCGCTCGTGACCTCCAGCCAGCCCCCGAGATCGGCGACTCGGCCTCGCATCGATCGCAGGCCGAAATGATTAGCGCCCACGGCGGCTGGGTCGAAGCCGCGGCCATCGTCGGACACCTCGATCGACACAGCATCGTCCGCTGTGGCGATGCCGACCGTGGCGCTGCTCGCCCGGGCGTGCTTGACCACGTTGGCCAGGGCTTCCTGGCCAAGACGGTACAGCTGCTCTTCGACCTCCGGCCCGAGCGGCAGGCGTTCATCGGGCCCATCAACCTGGATCACCAGCCCTTCCCGGGCGCTGACCGCCGCCGCCTGCTTGGTGAGAGCGGCGACCAGTCCCTCCTCCGCCAGGGCGCCGGGCCGCAGCTCGAAGATGAGCGCGCGCATCTCGGCCAACGCGCCCCGGGTCAGCTGGCCGATCTCGCTCAGCTCCTCCCCCACCGGCCCAGTGGAATTGAGGTCCTCAAGCTCCAGTGCACGCTGCGCGGTCCGGACATGCAGCGTGGTCGAGAACAGCGACTGGGAGACCGAGTCGTGCAGGTCGCGAGCGATGCGCTGTCGTTCCAGGGCGGCACGCTCAGTCTCGCGGCGCTGCGACTCGGCCAGCTCCAGCGCA